>WBZP01000069.1_pt1 | contig 142367 bp, 112 predicted proteins | sample 5204301 | NCBI WGS metagenome assembly WBZP01 (sample SAMN12412401, study PRJNA552823) | activated sludge metagenome | isolation source: activated sludge from nitrification reactor of wastewater treatment plant... | place: USA: Pennsylvania | collected 2017 | reverse complement strand
GTGTACTGGGCAAATAATCCTCCCGGCAGCATCACCATCAACAAAAACAAGTAACGAAAGAAGGTCATGATTCAAAGGTAAGGAAAATTGGATGGATGGTATAATGCCAGCCGTACGAAGTGCGGGATGCCCCTCCTTTGCTCTTTTTTCTTGTCTATCTTTACCCCATGGCTGGTAACTCCTTCGGACAACTCTTTCGCATGACCGGATTCGGCGAATCCCACGGTCCGGCAATAGGCGTTGTAATTGACGGTTGTCCTGCCGGATTGGATATTGACCTTTCTTTTATTGAATACCAGCTTCAGCGCCGCCGGCCCGGACAAAGCAATATCACAACCTCCCGCAACGAGCAGGATATTCCGGAAATTCTCAGTGGTGTTTACGAAGGGAAATCGACCGGCGCACCGATCACGTTGCTGATCAGGAACCAGGATCAGCGTCCGCAGGATTATAAACACCTGGAAAACACCTGGCGACCGGGACATGCCGATTTCACCTATGATCAGAAATACGGACATCGGGATCCCCGAGGTGGCGGAAGATCATCAGCCCGTGAAACTGCCGCCCGTGTGATGGCCGGGGCAGTGGCCCAACAACTGCTGCAAACCGCCCATATTGAAATTTTCGCCTGGGTAAGCCGTGTGAAGGATATCGGGCTGGACAAAGATTACCGTACACTCGATTTCTCCGCTATCGATCAGAATGCCATCCGTTGCCCCGATACGGATACAGCTGCGAAAATGATTGCGCTGATTGAGGAAACGAAAAAGAAAGGAGATACCGTCGGTGGTGTCATCACCTGCATCGCCCGGAATGTACCTCCCGGACTCGGCGAACCCATCTATCATAAACTGCAGGCCGATCTGGCTGCAGCCATGATGGGTATTAACGCGGTAAAAGGTTTTGAACTGGGCAGCGGATTTTCCGGCACCACCCTCTACGGCAGTGAACACAACGACCGCTTTACCGCCGAAATTGATCCCCACGGACATCCCCGCTTCCGTACCCTCACGAACAATAGCGGAGGCATTCAGGGTGGCATCAGCAACGGCTCTGACCTTCTCTTCAGGGTCGCCTTCAAGCCGGTTTCTACCCTGATGCAAACGCAGGAAACCGTTGATAAAGAGGGTAAAAACATCACACTTGAAAGCAAAGGACGCCATGACCCCTGTGTTTTACCCCGGGCAGTACCCATCGTTGAAGCCATGTGCGCTCTTGTTTTGGCCGACCACTGGCTGCTCAATAAAACAGCGAAACTCTGAGCTGTTAATTTTCTTTTCATAAACCATTCATCCTTCCGCGCCGGATTCGCACAATTTCTGCCGAATTTTGCGTTCTCACCGAATCATTCCACATTTCACTCATGCTGAAAAAAATATTCATCGGACTGGGCATTCTGATTGTCCTGCTACTCGGCGCTGCCATTCTACTTCCTGTCATCTATAAAGACAAAATTGTAGCCATGGTCAAAGAGGAAGTCAACAAAAACATCAATGCAAAAGTTGACTTCGGCGATTTCGACCTCACCATCCTGAGTTCCTTTCCCGACTTCACCCTCTCCATCAGCAACCTCAGCGTGGTAGGCGTTGCGCCGTTTGAAGGGGACACACTCACCTCCGCCAAAACCCTTTCGCTTACCGTAGATGTGATGAGTGTGATCAACGGCGGACAAATCGACATCAAAAAGATCAATCTCCAACAACCGCTCATCAATCTGATTGTATTGAAAGACGGTAAAGCCAACTGGGATATTTCGAAACCGGATTCATCAGCAACAGCTGCTGCCGGCGAGCCTTCGAAATTCAAAGTGGCCTTGAAGTCGTACAGTATAGAAAACGGCCGGGTATCTTACGATGATGCGTCGCTGGGCTTTAAAATGACCATGGAAGATCTCAACCACTCCGGCAAAGGTGATTTTACGCAAGATCTTTTTGTTTTAAGTACCAATACTACCGCCGCCGCTACCGACCTCTGGTACGGAGGAGTGAGATATCTCCACCGGGCCGAAACCAAACTCAAGGCCGATCTTGACATGGACATGCCGAATTTCAAATTCACGTTCAAAGAAAACGAACTCGTACTCAACCGGCTGGTACTTGGTATGGATGGATGGCTCGCCATGCCGAAAGAAGACATTGTAATGGACCTGAAATTTGAGGCGAAGCAGAATGAATTCAAAAATTTCATCTCCATGGTTCCCGGTGCATTCAGAGAAGGATTTGATGGCATGAAGACCTCCGGTACCCTCGCACTGAAAGCCTGGGTAAAAGGCACCTACAACGACAAACAGATGCCGGGCTTCGGTGTCAATCTGAAGATTGGCAATGGAATGTTCCAGTACCCCTCCCTGCCTGTAGCGGTAAACAACGTACAGGTAGATCTGAATATTTCCAACGCGGATGGTATTCCCGATCACACCCTGATCGACCTCAACAAAATGCACGTTGAACTCGGCCGCGAACCCTTCGATGCACGTTTGCGGGTACGCACACCCGTTAGTGACGCTGATATCAGCGGAAACATCAAGGGATTTGTCAACTTCGCCAACATCAGCAAGATTGTTCCTTTGGAACAGGGCACCAGCCTCACCGGCTCTATGAATGCTGACCTGAGTTTTGACGGACGACTTTCTGCCATTGAACAAAAAAGATACGAAGACTTTCAGGCGGCCGGTTCTCTTCTGCTGAGCAAATTCAATTATACCAGCAAAGATTACAAGCAAGGGTTCGACCTCAACGAATGTCACCTCACCTTTAATCCGCAGAACATCACGCTCAACAACTTCGACGCGAAAATGGGCGCCAGCGATATCCGCGCAAACGGAACCCTCGACAATCTGCTCGCCTATCTCTTCAAGAACGAAACACTCAAGGGAAGTCTCAATCTCCTCTCCAACAAACTTGATCTGGCGGCGATGAACGGTGACGAACCTGCCGGAACAACCACCACCGACACCGCGGCGATGACACTTATTGAGGTCCCGGCCAATATCGACTTCATCGCCAATGCCAATATCGGCACGTTATTATACGATGATGTCAGACTCGACAACCTTTCAGGGAAAGTAATCATCCGGGATCAGGCCGTCAACATGGAAAACCTCAGTTTTACTACGCTGGGCGGATCTATGAAGCTGAGCGGACTTTATGCCACCCGCGAACGTAAAAAAGCTGACATCGCCTTAACGATGGACATCTCCGGTTTCGATATTCAGCAAACCGTAAAGACTTTTAACACGGTAAAGAAGATGGCACCGATTGCTGAGAAAGCTTCCGGCCGTTACAGCACGCTGTTTACCATGAATGGCAAGCTCAACGACAAGATGGAACCCGACCTGCAAACACTCACCGGAGGCGGAAAATTAAGCACCGCCAATGTGACTATTGCCAATTTTCCTCCGCTACAGAAAGCAGCAGATGTACTGAAGATGGAGCAATTCCGCCAGCTCAACGTAAGTAATGTCAACCTCAGTTTCACCTTTGAAAACGGACGCGTAAACGTAAAACCATTTGATGTAACGTTAGCGGGTATCCCCACTAACATAGCAGGAAGCACAGGATTCGATCAAACGATCGACTACAATCTGGCCATGAACATTCCTACTTCGAAGATGCCTTCCGCAGCGACGGGAGCCATCAACGGACTTATCTCACAAGCCAACGCGAAAGGGGCCAACTTCAGCATGTCGGAAAATATCAAAATGAACCTGAAGATGGGTGGGACTGTGACCAATCCCACGGTAGGCACGGACATTAAGGAAACAGGCGGCAAAATGGTTGATCAGTTAAAAGACAAAGCAAAAGCTGAAGCCGACCGGTTAAAAGCGGAAGCAGAAGCCAAAGCACGTGCCGAAGCAGATCGCCTTAAATCAGAAGCAGAAGCCAAAGCCAAAGCAGAAGCAGACAAACTAAAGAAAGAAGCCGAAGCAAAAGCCAAAGCAGAAGCCGATAAGCTGAAAAAAGAAGCTGAGAAGAAAGCGAAAGACGCGCTGAAGAATGTTTTCGGTCCAAAATAAGAAACAGGAAATCAAACGAAAGACCCGGGGTTCGCTTCGGGTTTTAAATTTTATGAAAGAATAGTTGAATTGCCTTGCTAAATATCATATCTTGCATCGCGTGTTGAAAATGAAAAGAAAATTCACCCCCGACATATTCCTTCCATTATTCCTTTTTTTCGCTCTCTCTATCATTGTTGCATGCAGTGAAGATGATAACAAGGATATTATAACGGATAGTTGTTCACTGCCTATAGGTCATCTAAAATGGACAACGCAGGGCACACCATACTGTGCAAACGCCACGCTCTTTGCTGACCAGGCGATTGTTATGACCATCAATGGCATTACACAGGCTGGTCTGTCCATGACGCTCGAACTCGATAGTGTAGAACCGGGGACCTACACTATGGATGATAATACCAACCACCTGCTATTTACCGATCAATACGCATTTGACTGGCAATCATCAGATGATCAGCCGGGTACGATTGTCATAACAAAGAATGACAAATCGGCTAACCAGATCGAGGGAACATTCCAGGTGAATGCTAAAAACTCAATCACCGGCACCTTCCGACAAATCAGTAACGGAAATTTCCGGCTGACTTATACTGAATAATGAACACAAAAATATCTCTCCTGTTGCTCTCACTCGGAGCTGTGATCATGATGGCCTGTAACCGAAATCAGGGTAATGCCACTGTTACCGTTGATACGCTGGCTACAGACGAAGCAGAAACAGAAGCCATTTTCAATGCAACAGCACTCGAATACGAAGGTGTGTTACCTTGTGCCGATTGTCCGGGCATCACCACGCATCTGCACCTGAATAAAGATAGCATGACCTATTTCCTGACCGAAACCTATCAGGGCAAGGCTGATTCTGTATTTACCCGTTCAGGCACCTATCGCATGATGACCGGCAGCGACTCCGTAGCCAATATCCTCGAACTCTCTGCTGTAAAAGAATCCGCTCCAAGGTATTATGAATTCTCCGGTGATTCCATGATCCTTTGCCTCGACAAAGACGCCCGAAGAATCGTCAGCGACCTGAATTATACCCTGAAGAAAAAATAGAAGAAAAATCAGTTTTCAGGTTGTAGCGATAACGGCTATTTTTGCAGCGCTTTCCCGGCGGTCTTTCCGTTGAGTAAGACATGCTACATGAATAACAGAATCTTCTCTCTCCTGCTTCTCATTTCAACAATGATCCCGTTGATTGCTTTCTCCGGCAACGGTGATTCGCTAACTACTTATCCTACCCGAAAACATCAGTTGTATTTCTATTGGGGATGGAACCGAGGGTATTATTCAAATTCCGACATCCGTTTCACAGGAGAAAACTATGATTTTACACTGCAAAATGTTGTTGCTAAAGACCGGCAGACACCTATCGGTGCCGACCCGTATTTAAGAGTGGACCGGGTCACCATTCCCCAAACTGACCTGCGCATTGGCTTCTTCATCAACGATCATTGGGAAATCTCCCTCGGCGATGACCACATGAAATATGTAATGGTGCAAAACCAAACGGTAAATATTGATGGCACCATTTCAGGAACCGGCACTTCCTATGATGGAACTTATACTGATGATGAAATTAAACTCACAGAAGACTTTCTTATCTACGAACATACCGATGGACTTAACTACCTGAATGCAGAAGTCCGCCGTTCAGATAACATTTCAAAATATCTCCGCCTTAAACCAAACGCTTTCCTGCAGGTCTATACCCTCGCCGGTTTTGGCGCAGGCATCATCTATCCCCGCACGAATTGCACCTTGTTGCAGAATGACCGTCACGACGAATTCCATGTTGCCGGATTCGGATTAGCCCCGGTAGCCGGAGTAAATCTCACGTTTTTCCGTCACATCATTTTACAGGGAGAATTAAAAGGCGGATTTATCAATCTGCCGGACGTACGCACCACTTATAACGAAGTCGACAAAGCAAAACAACATTTCTGGTTTTTCGAAACCTTGTTCTCAATCGGGGCAACTTTCAGAATCGGCAAATAATATCTATTCCTTCGCAGGAGAAACGTTGAGTTCTCCTTCCCATTTGCTTACCACCGCGGTGGCAACGGCATTCCCCACTACATTGGTTGCACTTCGGCCCATATCGAGCAACTGATCTATTCCCAGCAATAATAAAAGTCCGGCTTCCGGAATATGAAATGCGCTCAGCATGCCTGCAATCACTACTAAGGAAGCTCTGGGAACTCCGGCCATGCCCTTGCTGGTCACAAGCAACATCAGCATCATGGTTATCTCCTGCTGAAGTGTAAGTTCGATGCCATAGGCTTGCGCAATGAACACGGTGGCAAACGTCATATACATGATAGATCCGTCGAGATTAAAGGAATAACCCAGTGGCAATACAAAACTAATGATCCGGTTGCTGCAGCCGTATTTTTCAAGTGCTTCAACGGTTTTCGGGAAAGCAGATTCACTGGATGCCGTAGAGAATGCGAGCAGAATCGGTTCCTTGATCTGTCCAAGAAGTTTAAAGAAGGGAATTTTCAGCACGAAGCAGATAGCGCCGAGTATCACCAGTCCGAAGAAGATCAACCCGAAATAAAAGCAGGCGATCAGATAGAGATATCCGCCGATGATGCCTAATCCTTGTTTCGCGACTACTGCAGCAATAGCTCCAAACACACCAAATGGTGCAAAGAGCATTACATAATTGGTCACTTTAAACATGATATGACCAATCGTATCGAAAGCATGCACGACGGTTTTTGCCTTCTCGCCCATCGACGCCGCTGCTACACCAAAGAACAAAGAGAAAATGACAATCGGCAAGATCTCATTGTTCGCCATCGCTTCCACTACACTCTTCGGAATGACATGGGTAATGAATTCCTTCAAAGCAGGCGCCTTGCTGGCAACTCCGCTGCTGGCATCAGTTGCCGGTAATGGAAGATGCATTACATGGCCTGGCTCGAAGATGTTTACGAGTAAAAGTCCAAGTGCCAGTGCCAGAATGGTGGCAAACTGGAAGTAAAGGATGGTTTTTAGTCCGATACGTCCAACGCTTTTGAAGTCACCCACCTTGGCTACGCCATACACCAGCGTACTGAATACCAGAGGCGCAATGATCATCTTGATCAGCCGCAAAAAGATATCGCTCAGGATCTGTATTTGCTCTGCAAAATTGTTATAATCAGCAGGATCTGAGTGTGATTCGCGGTATAAATGACCCACCAGAATGCCAAGCAGCATGCCGATGAATATGCGGGTAGTGAGGTTGATCTTCATATCTTCTGCTCAAAAATAGCCGAATTCGTTGAATTCAAAGCGCTTCGGGTGGACTCAAGGCCTGCCATTTCTTATCTTTGCGCCTCCGGAAAAAATCCGGTTCTACTGCAGATTATGGAAATCCCAAAGACGTTTCAACCCGAGACCGCTGAGAACAAATGGTATGCTTACTGGATGGAAAAGAAGTACTTCCGTTCAGTTCCCGACCACCGTGAACCTTATACCATTGTTATTCCGCCTCCCAATGTGACCGGGGTGTTGCACATGGGCCACATGCTCAACAATACCATTCAGGATGTGTTGATCCGCCGTGCCCGTATGTTGGGAAAGAACGCTTGTTGGGTACCGGGTACCGATCACGCCTCTATCGCTACTGAAGCAAAAGTGGTGCAGATGCTCCGTGAAAAGGGGATTAAAAAATCCGACCTCAGCCGCGATGAATTTCTGAAATATGCCTGGGAGTGGAAAGAAAAGTACGGCGGTATCATCCTCGAACAATTAAAAAAACTCGGCGCTAGCTGCGACTGGGATCGCACCCGTTTTACGATGGAAGATGATCTCAGTGAAGCGGTGATTGATGTGTTTATCGATCTGTACAGGAAGGGATATATCTACCGCGGAATGCGGATGGTGAACTGGGATCCAGCAGGACTCACTGCCGTGAGTGACGAAGAGGTAATTCATAAAGAAGTTCAGTCGAAGCTGGCCTATGTGCGTTATGTTATCGTTGACAAAGACGAAGCATTTGATCCTTCTGATGCCGCAGCTCTTCAGCGAAAGTTCGATAACAACGAAACCATCACCATAGCTACCGTACGTCCGGAAACGATTTTGGGCGATACTGCTGTTTGCGTGCATCCCAACGATCCCCGTTACGAAGGATTGAAAGGCAAGTACGCCATTATTCCGATGGTCAATCGTCGCGTACCGGTGATTTTTGATGAATACATTCTGATGGAGTTCGGAACCGGTGCATTGAAAGTAACGCCGGCACACGATATCAACGACTATAACCTGGGCGTTAAACATAAACTGGAAGTAATCGACACCCTGAATGCAGACGGAACGCTGAGTGCTGCGGCCGGACACTATGTCGGTGAAGATCGTTTTGTGGTCCGCAAGAAGATTGTGAAAGATCTTCAGGAGATGGGACACGTCGTTAAAATTGAAGACTACACCAACAAAGTAGGCTACAGTGAACGCACCGATGCGGTGATCGAACCCAGACTCAGTATGCAATGGTTTGTGAAGATGAAAGAATTTTCCAAACCCGCGCTGGATGCCGTGATGGATGGAGAAGTGAAACTGCACCCCGATAAATTCGTGAACACCTACCGTCATTGGATGGAAAATGTACACGACTGGTGCATCTCCCGTCAGCTCTGGTGGGGACAACGCATTCCGGCCTGGTACGACAACAAAGGAAACTTCACTGTAAGCAAAACCGCGGAAGAAGCACTGGCACAACTCAAGCAACAGAACGCCGGTGTAACGGCTGCGGATATCCGTCAGGACGAAGACGTACTCGACACCTGGTTTAGCTCCTGGCTCTGGCCGATTTCTGTTTTCGACGGATTCAAAGACCCTGAAAACGCCGACATTAAATACTACTACCCTACCAACGATCTTGTTTCCGCTCCCGAGATCCTCTTCTTCTGGATAGCACGGATGATCATGGCCGGTTACGAATACAGAGGTAAGAAGCCCTTTGAAAACGTGTACCTGACCGGGATTGTTCGCGATAAGCAAGGACGCAAGATGAGCAAGTCGCTCGGCAACTCTCCCGATCCGCTCGATCTGATCGCCAAACACGGCGCGGACGGTGTACGGGTGGGCATGCTGCTCTCTTCACCTGCAGGAAATGACCTGTTATTTGACGAGGGATTATGCGAACAGGGAAGAAATTTCAGCAATAAAATCTGGAATGCGTTCCGTCTTGTAAAAGGCTGGGAAGTGAGTACAACCATTCCACAACCGGATGTAAACAAAGCCGCTATTGCCTGGTTTGATTCACGCCTCAGTGAAGCCATTGGCGAGATCAACGAACACTACGAAAAACTTCGGATCTCCGATGCCCTGATGAGCAGTTACAAACTGGTATGGGATGATTTCTGCGCCTGGTACCTCGAACTGATCAAGCCGGCTTATCAGCAACCGATCGATGCTGCTACGCTCGAAAGCACAACCGTATTCTTCGAGAAAATCCTCAGCATCATGCATCCGTTTATGCCGTTTATCACCGAAGAGATCTGGCATTTACTGAGAGAACGCGCCGACGGCGAAGATATTATCATCGCCCACTGGCCGAAAGCAGGTGTTATGGATAAAGCCATCCTCTCCGAGTTTCCTGTAGCGGCCGAGTTGATTTCAGAGATCCGCAATTTCAGACAGAGCAAAGGATTAAGTCCGAAGGAAGCACTTGAGCTCATGATCAGAACCGCCGGAGATGTGCCGGCACTGAATCGTTTCGGGAATGCTATCATCAAACTGGGGAACCTTAGTGCGATCAATACCATCAGTGAAAAACCACAGGGTGCATTTCCATTCGTAGTCCGTGAGCTGGAGTGTTTTATTCCGATGAGTGAGAATGTGGATAAAGATGCCGAACGCAAACGATTGACAGAAGAACTTGAATACACGATGGGCTTCCTGAAATCGGTGATGGGCAAACTCAGCAACGAACGGTTCGTGTCAAATGCCAAACCAGAAGTGGTAGCCGCGGAACAAAAGAAAAAGGCCGATGCAGAAGCACGCATCCGGGCCATCGAAGAAGCCTTAACCGGACTCTGATGCATCTGCCGTTACGACAATTATTCCTTCAGCATGTCGCACAAACGAGTCCTTCACCAATGGCACTCGAACCCGACCGTGCTGAAGGAATTTATATTTATGGACGTAACGGTGAACGCTGGATCGATTTTATAAGTGGTATCTCCGTAAGTAATGTCGGACATCGTCATCCCCATGTTCTCGAAGCCATCGAAGCACAGCTTGGCAAATACATGCACCTGATGGTGTATGGTGAATACATTCAATCACCGCAGGTTCTGCTGGCCGAACGTTTGTCAAGGGTGATACCCGCACTTAACAGCGTATATTTTGTCAACTCGGGAGCGGAAGCAACAGAAGGTGCCATCAAACTGGCACGAAGAGTAACCGGAAGAAAAAAAATCTGCTCCTTCAAAAATGCTTATCACGGCTCCACCACCGGTGCGCTGAGCCTGATGAGTGATCCGTATTTCACCCAACCCTTCCTTCCTTTATTACAGGATGTGGTACACCTGGATCCGGGCGATTATGCATCACTGGAAAAAATCGATGAACAGACCGCCGGCGTTTTTGTTGAGATTATCCGCGGAGAAGCAGGCGCCGAAGAAGTGGACCCCGCCTTTCTAACGGCATTGCATAACCGTTGTAAAGCGACAGGAGCGCTCTTCGTTGCCGATGAAATACAAACCGGCTTCGGCCGTACCGGGAAATTTCTCGCCTGTATGCATTATGGACTGATACCAGATATCCTGTTACTTGCAAAAGGAATGGGAGGCGGCATGCCTATTGGTGCATTTCTCAGCTCGCGGGAGATGATGGCTGCGCTCAGCGACAATCCGGTGCTCGGTCATATTACCACCTTTGGCGGACATCCTGTAAGTTGTGCAGCCTCCATAGCCTGTTTCGACATCATACAAAGTCTCAAAACAGAAGTCCGCATACCTGCATTTGAAGCCCTCATCCGGGAGCGCCTTCAACACCCGGCCATCCTCCGAATCAGCGGAAAAGGTCTTATGCTGGCACTTGAATTCGACTCGCCCGGATTTGCACAGCAGGTTATTGCTGCCTGCGTCGAAAGAGGACTTATTACCGACTGGTTCCTTTTTGCTGCCCATAAACTTAGGATTTGTCCCCCGCTCACCATCTCCGAAGAACAGCTCCACGAAGCCTGCGCCACTATTCTGGCTGCGGTTGATTTCTGTTATTTGTCTGAAGAATAACCCGAAACGGGGATTAAACCCTAAATCTTCATGCTTTGGCAGTACTTTTGTAATCCGCAAGCCGGCATATTAACCATTGCCACTTAAAACAATAGGCTATGAACGTATTGATTGTGGAAGATGAGCGTTCGCTCTCTCATGAAATGGAAATCTACTTAACCCGTCAGAACTTCAACTGCGATGTTGCTTTCAACGGGAAAAGTGCTTCCGATAAAATTCACGCCAACAGCTATGATTTCGTTCTCCTCGATCTCGGATTACCCGATATGGATGGACTGGAACTGTTGAAAGAATCGAAAAAATCCGGCATCGAAAGCGCATTTATTATCCTCACCGCCCGCGGAGAAGTAGAAGATAAAATTAACGGCCTGGATCATGGCGCGGATGATTATATCGCCAAACCATTTTCACTTGCCGAACTACACAGCCGTATGCAGGCGATTTTACGCCGGAAGCACGGCCTAAAATCGAATGTGATGAGCATCCATGATTTCTCCATCGATATTCAGAACAGGACCGTTTCGAGCAATGGACAAAATATCAATCTCACCAAAAAAGAATTCGACCTTTTACATTATCTTGCGTTGCATAAAAACCGTGTATTAACCCGTATGCAGCTTACCGAGCATATCTGGGGTGATGTGCTGGAAGATGATTACGAGTCCAACTACATTGACGTGCACGTCAAGAACCTGCGAAAAAAACTCTCTGCACACGCGCCTATTGACTGGTTCGAAACAGTCAGGGGAGTTGGCTATCGCGTAAACGCCTGACAAATTTGATTCGGCTGCCCTGGAAGAGCACCATGACCATTCAGGTCAAGTTCGCAGTATACAATGCTGTGTCGAAGGCGCTTATTATCCTCGCCTTTATTGCACTCCTTCCCATTCTTGTTGAACGCATCGTATATGAGCATATCGACAAGCGTCTGCTTGCACGCAGCGAACGTGTATTACTAACTGTACGAAAAGGCAGCATTGCAGATATTGTAAGGGAGCAGGATTGCAGTTTTGAGAGTTACAATATCCTGAAGGAAGAATTTGTGGCCATTTATCCGATCACCGACTTCAAGCGTCTTTCTCAGGGCACCATTATCCGTAACGAAACCTGGTCGATTGAGGGTGAACTCCTGCAGCATCGTATTATCAAGCGACCTTTTCTCTACGATAATCAGATGTACGAGCTCAATATCGGAGAAGGTACCGGGGCAATTGATGATCTGAAGTCGATCATACAACGATTCATGTTGCTGATGATGGTTGCGGTGATCACGCTCTCGCTGTTTGTCGATCTTGGCTTCGTCCGTCTGCTGTTACGTCCGCTGAATAAAATCATCGACACCAAGCTGAGACCTGTTCAGGCGCCTACCAGTTTCAATTTTACGCCCATCCCCAGCTCCACGTCTGAATTCGAACAACTCGACAACCGGATCAATGAGATGATGCATAAGCTGAAAGATTCCTTCCTTATTGAGAAAGAATTCATCAGCAATGTATCGCATGAACTGCAGACACCAATCAGCATCATCCAGAACAGGCTGGAGAATATCATGATCGAAGGTAATGTATCTGATGAAGTGCTGATTAAACTCTCCGATTCACAACGTACACTGAACCGGATGAGCCGGATTATCAAAGCGCTGTTACTGATATCAAAAATTGAAAACGATCAGTACCTGAAACAGGAAAAGGTCAGTATCAATTCCATTCTCGACGAAGTGCTGGAGGAAATTGAAGAACGGTTACAGGAAAAGAATATCCGGCTATACAAACATTTTTACGAAGACCTTGAATATGGCCCCTGCAACCGCACCCTTTTGTTTACCATGTTTATGAATCTCGTCAACAACGCGATGAAATACAACAAGGAAGGCGGAAGTATTGTGATCACGACACGCAAAACAGATCAACATTTTGAAGTGGAAATAAAAGACACTGGTATTGGCATGGATAATGCAGAATTACCCGGAATTTTTGACCGGTTCCGCCGGCTAAACAAATCCACAGCAGATGGTTATGGCCTCGGCTTACCGATTGTAAAAACAATCGCAGGATTTCACCATATCGAAATCAAAGTCGATTCCGAAACAGGTGTCGGCACTGTTTTTACGCTTACTTTCTGATTAATACTGCCCGGTTCCAAGCATAACCAGTGTGCAGGCCTCCAATACTTCCACTCCATCTTTTCGTAAATCATCCTGAAATGAAGCAGACTCGGTTCCGGGATTGAAGATCACTCTCCGGGGACGTAAACTGCGGACATAATCTTCCACTTCAGCCTGATGCTGTGGCCCCACATACAATGTAACGGTATCTATATCCGTAAATGCAGGCTGACCAATCTGTATATCGACATCTTCAACATGACCAGCTTTTAGTCCAATGGCATGAACAGGTATATTATGAGAACGTAAACGACGAATCGCCATATTGGAATAACGTTGCGGATTTTCAGAGGCTCCAACCACCAATGTATGAGTTTTCATGATATTTCGAGATAATCAAGATCTTTAGAGAATGTTTCCTTTATGCTAAGCGTTGCCAACATGGCCAGCCCTACACAGATAATTCCAACGACCACAGCACCTGTTACACTTCCCACTGCAGGCTCCAGCGACTTAAATCCGAGTGTAATGGGAATCACTGCTCCGCGCACAAAGTTAGGCACGGTGGTGGTTACCGTAGCACGGATATTGGTACCGAACTGCTCCGATGCTATGGTCACAAACAAAGCCCAATACCCGGTTGCACATCCGAGCAGGAAACACATAAAGTAATAGGCATTGGCCGGCAATCCTTTTGCAAAAAGGAAAACGGCTACGAGCGCAACTGTGCCCCAGAGATAACCCATCACAATTTTCTTCCTGCTTTTGAATACCTGGCTCAACAATCCCGATATCAGATCCCCAACCGATAAACCGATGTAGGCATACATGATGGCAAATCCTACTTTCACTTCACCGGCTACACCGGAAAGGAGAGCAAACTTTTCCGAGAACTTTATCAGGATGCCAATGCAATACCATACCGGCAAACCAATGAGAATACAGGCTAAGTATTTACGGAAACGTTTTCCATCTGTAAACAACATCAGGAAATTTCCCTTCTTCACATCCTTCTGTTGTTTAAGCTGATCAAACATTCCTGATTCATAGGTGCCCACGCGAAGAAACAACAACAGCAAACCAAGACCACCTCCAATCAGATAGGCAATCTGCCAGGGTTGTAATCCCAAAAAATGAAAGGGGTTATTGGAAATAAGCGCCGCTGCAACAGCACCTAATGCTCCCATCGTAACGATCAGCATCGTTCCGTATCCTCTGTGTTCTTTATGCATAATTTCCGACACCAGCGTGATAGCAGCACCTAACTCTCCTGCTAATCCCACGCCCGCAATAAAACGAATTAAACTGTATTGATCGAGATTCGTTACAAATGCATTGGCAACATTCGCAAGCGAGTATAACAAGATCGAACCAAATAACACTGATTTTCGCCCTTTTTGATCGCCGAGAATTCCCCAGAGGAGTCCGCCGGCAAGCATTCCGGCCATTTGCCAGAGGAACAGCAGATAATCATATCTATCGACAATCGCAGGATCCGTAATTCCTATTCCTTTTATACTCGTTTTACTGACTACATTGAATAACTGGAGATCATAGATATCTACGAAATAACCCAGGGCAGCTACCAGTACAACGAGGTTAAATGGGTTTTTGGTTCCTTGTTTCGACATAATAACGAAATTAGTACAACTCGATGACATAGGCACTCATGGGCAGCATCTTCAGGGGGATTCCACTGAAGCGGTCGCCTGGCACAAATAGATCAGACGCTTTTATTTTACCGGTAACAGCGGGATGATTGAGTGATTTAAAACTAATTTCTTTTCGTCCTGACAACCCGGTATTTTTCACCGCATCATCCGGTATTTTCACAAAGAGTGAATAAGCAGTTGTCTGACTAAAGTTCACAACAATCAGGAGTTTCTGTTCCGCCGAATGACGGATAAACGAGTAAATATATCCCTCATCATATCCTTCACTCTGATGATGCCGGTTGATGTATTGCAGATCATAGAATCCACCATTTGCAACCGCAGGTGATGATGAAGCCAGATGAAGAAGGGTGTTGTATTCCTGATGCAGGCGTAGCTGGTCAGGAGTGAACTGTCCTCCATCACATTTCCCTTTATTATACCATTGCTGATGCTCCGGAACACTGCAGTAATCGAAAATGGATGTGCGTTGCCGCTTACCTGCAAAGCCCACTTGTTCCTCCGCTCTCACACCGGATTCCTGACCGAAATAAATCATCACCGGACCCTTCGAGATAAATGCACAAACATACATGGCAGGAATAACCGCCAGCGCGTTCCCTACGCTCTGTGAATTGGCAAGTCTTTCTTCGTCGTGATTTTCCATGAACGACAACATCTTTTCCGAATGATGTTCCACACTTCGCGTACATCCGGTTATAGCATCTGCAGACGATTGTCCTTTCAATACAGCTAGAAGTGTATCGTACAGGGAAACTTTATCATAGAGATAATCAAAATAGCCCTTCTCAAGAAATCGAAGATACAATTCCGGCTTATAAATCTCCGCAACGAACAGAATTTCCGGATAATGTGTTTTCACGCAAGGAATTACCCACTCCCAGAATTCAGCGGGAACCATCTCTGCCATATCACAGCGAAAACCGTCCACTCCTTTCTCTGCCCAATACAACAGAATGTCGAGCAGTTTCTGCCAAACGGGAGGAATGGGATCAAAACTGCAATCATGCGGTGGATGTGGATTTACACCAAAATTCAATTTGACAGTTTCAAACCAATCCTGAGAGGATGGAGCAGCACTGTACACATCATTTCCGGTAACGCGGGCCGGGAATTCTTTGTATGTGAACTGTGATGCAGCTATTTTCATTCCACCCAATGGATGATAATCAGCAGGTGGTACAAAGGTTTCTCCGGGGAGATACAGAAAATCGTTTTCAGGGCTAAATAAAACATTGCATTGATCATCTACACCAAAATCAGAAAACTTGCCTGGATTCATATCCGATTGATAGTTCCGTGCCAGATGATTGGGAATAAAATCAATGATGGATTTCAGCCCGGCTTTCTTTGTCCGGTGAATCATTGCCGTAAACTCTTCCATCCGCTTACCTACATCGTTGGCAAGATCCGGATCCACATCATAATAATCCCTTACAGCATACGGAGAGCCAGCTCTTCCTTTTACGATTCGCGGATCATCGGAAGGAATATTATAATCAGGATATGCATTCATCGACGAATGCTCAAGAACACCCGTGTACCAGATATGCGTAACACCGAAATTTTTCAGTGCCAGTAAAACGGTTTCATTGATATCATCAAACTTACCGCAGCCATTTTCGCGGATCGTACCAAAAGGTTTGTTCTTCGTCCGCGTATTCGAAAACAACCGGACAAACAATTGATAAATAATGTGCTTATGGGAAGAGGGAGAGAAATGGCCTATCTTCATAACTGGTATGAAAATAGGCCATAGACTATTTGGGTTTTCTGTGTTGTGCTTTGCTTATAAACAAAGGGCTGTTAACCCCTCACCCCGCGAAGAATCAAACGGGTTGTGAACCGGATATCTTCTAAAGCAACGCTTTCCGCTTGCTGCAGATCAGAACCGTTGGGTTGGATTTTGAAGGCCGAAGCAACTTTCAGCAGAACTTCAGAAAGCTTAGAAGAATCCGTGCGGTTAATTTCGCCCCTGTTAATTCCATCCTCCAGTACTTCTTTGAGTAATTTGCGCTCTTCACTTAATATCCCCTGACGTAAAGTTGAAAAGAGCGGTTCAATCTTTTTAACTACATCATTCGTAATTTCCTGAAGATGTTTGATACGCTTGTAAAATTTCGTTCGCTCCGAAAGAAAGAAGATCACCTTCTCTTCTGCAGTTCTGAATGTATGCAGCTTGTTCCTGACCTCTTCTCTGAATCGCTGAGCTTCGGCATAAATAACATCACAAAACAAGTCTTCCTTACTATTATAGTAGTAATACAAAGAAGCTTTATTCAATTTCACTTTTCCACCTATATCATCCAGGGTGGTTTTATCATATCCGAGTTGGGAAAAACACTCGGTGGCAGCATTCAGAATCATTTGTTTCTTTTCTTCCCTTTTGACCATTTTGTTGGTTGTTGTAGAAGCAAATTTAGGTGCTCAGTTTTCCTATGGAATTAAAAATCATCGAACAAAGCGTTAGAATCGCTGAATGAGAAAATGCCGAAACTGAACCGGAAAACAACAACACTAAACCGGAAAAAAGATGGATTCACCCACATTTTCTCAAAATTCACCTATGTTTTCAGATATTTTACCAAATCCACAGACTAACCCTACCTTAGATTAGGGGTAAAAAAGGACCATTTTATCGTTTAGAGCTCAAAAAGTTTAAAACCAGGACTTTTTCCGGCTTCGCGAGTTGCCTCCCAAACCAAGTACACCCAGCAATCCCCGGGTTACTTCACGAGCTATGGTGCGAGCAACTTGCCGACCAACCGTGCTGTCAAGGGCATCACCGATCACCGAACCTTCTTCCTTTTCTGATTTCCCCGAGGCTGATTTGGGGACATCCTCCTTCTCTTCCTTTTCTTCCTGATGAGCTGCGGCACTCAATTTTCCGTTCAGAATTTCGTAAGCACTTTCCCGGTCCACCTGTTGGCAGTACTTTTTATAAAGAGGAGAATTGCTGATTAAGGCTTGCTGTTCACTATCGCTCAATACATCCATTCTTGAACCGGGCGCGCATAAACAAGTATGGACTAACGGCGAAGGCGTACCTTTCTCTGTTAATGAAGTAACCAATGCCTCGCCAATACCCAATTCAGTGATCAGTGTATCTACTTTATAAAACTCCGACTCCGGATAGTTCTCCGAAACCATTTTAATCGCTTTCCGGTCGTTGGCGGTAAATGCCCTTAATGCATGCTGAATTTTCAATCCGAGCTGTCCGAGAATGGCTGCGGGAATATCTACCGGAGTCTGTGTACAGAAGATAATGCCTACCCCTTTTGAACGAATCAGTTTGATGATTGACTCGAGCTGATCGAGCAAGGCCTTACTCGCTTCTTTAAAGATCAGATGCGCTTCATCGATAAAGAGTACCAGCTTCGGTTGTTCCATATCGCCCTCTTCCGGAAAGTTCTGATAAATCTCTGCCAGCAGGCAAAGCATAAAGGTGGAAAAGAGTTTGGGCTTATCCTGGATATCGGTAAGCCGGACAATATGTATATACCCTTTCCCTTCATCGCTGATGCGCAGCAGGTCTTCCGTGTCAAAGGATAACTCACCAAAAAACAATTCAGCGCCCTGCTCTTCAATCTCAATAATTTTCCGAAGTATAGTCGAAGCAGAAGCTGTTGATATCGCTCCATACTCCTTCTTAATCTCCTCCTTGCCTTCGTTGGTGCAATATTGCAATACCTTCTTAAAATCTTTCAGATCGAGCAAAGCAAGGCCTTTATCATCGGCATACTTAAACACCAGTGACACGACACCGGATTGCGTATCGTTGAGTCCGAGAATTTTTGAAAACAACACCGGACCAAATTCAGATACAGTTGCTCTCAGCCGCACACCTTTCTCGCCGGAAAGGCTCATCAGTTCGCAGGGAAATGATTGCACTTTCCAGGGGATTCCCAGTTTTTCGTGACGACTGTTAATCTTATCATTTGCAGTACCGGGAGCTGCAATACCACTGAGGTCGCCTTTAATATCCATCATCATCACAGAAACGCCATGCGCTGAAAGTCCTTCTGCGAGTCCCTGTAGTGTTTTGGTTTTACCCGTACCGGTTGCACCGGCAATTAACCCATGTCTGTTCAGGGTCGCCAATGGGATCTGCACCTTTGCTTCCTGAACGATCTCGCCGTTCAGCATACCTGCACCGATTAGTAAGCTACCTCCCCTGGGGGCATAGCCCGCCATCATTTTCTCTTTGAATAAATCTGATTGACTCATGGGTTCTGTTATTCTTCAAGAATTATCATTTCACTGCTTAACGGAATAAGGTGAGTGATCAGTTGCTGTATCAATGCATCTCCATGTCGCGGAAAAAACTGAAACACATTTACAAGCCGTTCCTGTGGTGTATCGTTTGGATTTGCCTTTTCAAGGATTGTGCGCATCTGATTTAATGCTACTTCATGTTTACGCTTGAGCGCGGCATTACCTTTTCGCAAGAGATTCTCCAGATTATTAATCGTTTTCTGCGCTTCTGCTCTTACAGTGGCATCCAATGTTGCATCCACCGCAGCAAATGAAACCGACAGCTTGTTAAAGGCTTCCTGCAATGCATTCTTCGCTTCTTCCACCTGCTGACTGAGATCTTCCTGAGTTGTCAGCCATTCACGGCTCAGCTCATCGAACTCCCGAAAGACATCCTCGTAATGAAAACCCAGCTGCGCAAACTTCTCCAGTTGACGTGTAGGCAATATCACCGCATTATTACGTGGCACCAGCATCGGATAGAATACCTGATAATGTTCAAAGGTAGATTTCAGCTGAAGCCAGTATGAAATTTCACCGGGGCCTCCAATGTATGCAAGATTGGGTAAAATGATTTCCTGATATACCGGACGAAGAATCACATTCGGACTAAAACGCTCCGGTTGTTTATCAGCCAGATCGAGGATAAACTCTTTCGTGAAATCAAGATCTGTATTTACAATATCATAATGTCCTCGCTCATCCCGCACAATTCGCTCGCGCAACTGATCATCGAGATAGAACAAATTTATTTCACGTGGGTTGACCTGCAGTTTATAGGATTTTCCCAGTATTTCGTTGGTTGCAGTGAGCAACTGAAAGGAAGGCTGCACGGCGAGTTCCTGCTGAATGACCGGTCTCAGCAACTTCTTCAGCCCAGGACGATCGGCATCAAGCACCAATAATCCTTCATACCCAAAAAATGACAAGGCAAAATCACGCGTAGCATCTGCCAGATTTCCATGCGCCACATACGCACGTTCAAGTATTTCAACAGCCTTCGCGGCAAACGGCTCATTCCGGAAGAGATCTTTCAGTTCTTCAATAAACGTCGTGATTCCTTCGGTTGACATTCGGCCGGTAGCTCCGGTTTGATGACGATGCCAGCGCACAGTTTTTCCATGCAGAAAAACATTATTCACTTCATCCAGATCATGATCTTCGGCGCCCAACCAGAATACCGGTACAAAATGGTAATCGCGGTATTGCTCATTCAGTTGTTTCGCGAGGTTAATCGTGGTAATGAGCTTATAGAAAAAGAATAAAGGCCCGCCGGCAATACAAGGCTGATGCCCGGTCGTAACCGTATATGTATTTTGCGCTCTAAGTTTTTCGACCTGAGCTTCCAGCTTTGGAAATCTGGAATAATATGCACGATGCTGCTCATGCAATTGATGCGCCAGTTCCTCTCTGTGAAACGGAAATTCGTTGCGATCGCGGATGGCATCCGGTATAGAAGCAGCAGCAGGTGAATATTTATAAAATTCACGTAAAGCGGGATGGTCTTCGATATAGTCCATCATCAGCTTACCGTAAATACCGGTATCAGACAGCGGCAGTTTATGAACCTTCATACCTGTTATTATACGGCGACTTCACCGTAGAGATCGAATGCGGCTGTTGAAGTGATCTTTACAGGAGCGAAATCTCCAATACGAATATACGTATCTTTTGCCGACACCAGCACTTCGTTATCCACTTCAGGGGAGTCGAACTCTGTACGACCTACAAAATACTCACCTTCTTTCCGGTCGAACAATACCTTGAACACATGTCCTACCTTGCGCGCATTGATATCTTCAGAAATTTCCTGCTGCACAGCCATCACTGCTTCTGCTCGTTCCTGTTTCACATCATCCGGTACATCATCATTGAGCGAAAAGGCATGTGTATTCTCTTCGTGTGAATAGGTAAATATACCCAGGCGGTCGAATCTTGCTTTCTCCACAAAACGCAGCATCGCCTCGTGATCCGCTTCTGTTTCACCGGGATATCCGGCAATCATCGTTGTCCGCAAGGCAATGCCCGGCACCTTCTCGCGGAAACGATCAATCAGTTCATATGTTTTCGCTTCTGTGGTTCCCCTGCGCATGGATTTCAGCATATGATCAGAAATATGCTGCAGCGGGATGTCAATGTACTTGCAGATATTTTCACGTTCGCGCATCACATCCAGCACATCTTCCGGAAAACCACTGGGGAATGCGTAATGCAGACGAATCCATCCAATGCCGTCCACCTCGCTCAGTCTCGACATGAGTTCTGCGAGTTTACGGTCTTTATAATTATCGAGACCATAATACGTAGAATCCTGAGCAATCAACAGAAGTTCCTTCGTGCCGTTGGCAGCCAGATTTTTTGCTTCAGTCACCAGCTCTTCGATCGGGCGGGAGATGTGTTTACCGCGCATCAGCGGAATGGCACAGAACGAACACGGACGGTCACACCCTTCGGAAATTTTCATATAGGCAAAATGACGCGGAGTGGTCAGCAAGCGCTCACCGATGAGCTCATGCTTATAATCGGCACCAAGTGTTTTCAGCAAGAGTGGCAGATCGCGTGTTCCGAAATAGGCATCTACATTGGTGATTTCCTTTTCAAGGTCCGGTTTATATCTTTCGGACAGGCATCCCGTTACAATAAGGCGATCAATCTTTCCCTGCTCTTTTTTCCTTGCGTAATGAAGAATTGTATCCACCGATTCCTGCTTTGCGTTATCAATAAACCCACAGGTATTAATGATCACGATCGATGCATCATTCCTCGAACTTTCGTGCACAACTTCAAAATTATTGGCACGTAACTGCCCCATCATTACTTCTGAGTCGACAAGATTTTTAGAACAACCCAGCGTAATGACATTAACTTTGTTCTGCTTAAGTGTTTTGGTTTTCACTCGTTATAAAAGACGTTGAATTTGGATTTATCGTAGGCAATTCTAGCTTCGGCGGGAATCATTTTGTTTACTACTTCGAAGAGCTGGTCGTAAAGCCGGACCCATGAATTGGTCGCCTTGGAAACATAGATAATATTTTTCTTCGTTATCATCAGATCGATGGAGCGCGGAAAATGCTCATCGTCGATGATTTCATAATTACTGTATCCATCAAAATAAACTTCCTTGATTGAATCGGCCGGAAACTTAAGTATAAAAGATGTCAGCGTTTTCTTCTCCTCAGGAGTAAGTTTGCGATTGAGGTAATTTACATGTGTGCGTCCGTTATCCGAAACAGAGGTGATCACCAGACTATCCGTAGTAAATTTATAATTCTGTTCCATGTTCATGCGGGCCAGATTATCGCGGATCACAATTTCATATGACTGGGCATCGGCCATATAACCCACACAGCAGACCAGCAGAAACAAGATGAGATTTTTCTTCATGTTATTTTCCTTCATTAAAGAGCGAATTAACAAACTCATTTCTGTCGAACAGCTGAAGATCTTCCATCTTCTCTCCTACTCCGATATATTTCACCGGCACTTTAAACTGATCCGATACTCCGATTACAACACCTCCCTTCGCAGTACCATCCAGCTTGGTAAGAGCAAGCGCATTTACTTCCGTTGCTGCAATAAACTGTTTGGCTTGCTCAAACGCATTTTGTCCGGTAGAAGCATCCAGCACCAGCAGGATCTCATGCGGAGCATCGGGAATAACTTTCTGCATGACACGTTTGATCTTCGACAATTCATTCATCAGATTTATCTTATTGTGAAGACGTCCCGCCGTATCAATAATACAAACATCGGCGCCCTGCGCCTTTGCTGAAGCCACTGCATCGTAGGCAACAGAAGCCGGATCTGCACCCATACCCTGACTCACCAACTCAACATCTACACGTTTCGCCCAGATGCCCAACTGGTCAACAGCTGCTGCACGGAAAGTGTCTGCTGCACCGAGCATTACTTTCTTTCCTGATTTATTGAACTGATAGGCCAGCTTTCCGATGGTTGTAGTTTTTCCGACACCGTTCACACCCACCACCATGATTACATACGGCTTTACCGGCAAATCGTTTAATGCAGAAAAATCACCTGAACGGTTCTCGGCCATCAGCGCAGCCATCTCCTCCTTCAATAACCGGTTGAGATCTGCAGTGGTGGTGTATTTATCCTTCGCCACCCGATCCTGAATACGTTTGACAATCTTCAATGTGGTTTCAACGCCCACATCACTGGTCACCAGCACCTCTTCCAGGTTATCGAGTACATCATCATCGATCGTTGACTTCCCGATCAGCGTTTTCGTAAGCTTGGAGAAGAAACTCTCACGGGTTTTCTCAAGCCCTTTGTCGAGTGACTCCTTTTTGTCTTTACTGAAGAATCCAAATAATCCCATGTGAATAATTGAGGGGTACTAATAAAAACAGCTCCTTTCGGAAGAAAGAAGCTGCCAGTTTTTTTAGGTTGAATGTCGGTAGACGATTATTTTTCTTTCAGGAAATCTTTGATGTGGTCATTGTGAACCACCTCTTCCTTGAAGGTATATGATCCGGTAAGCGGAGACTTAACCATCTTGATTACTTTGGAGAACTCTTTTCCTTTTCCGGTCTTGAGGGTAGCAACTACTTTCTTTGCCATGGTTTGTAATTATTGAGGGTTAAGCTGATTACTTGATTTCTTTGTGAACAGTCACTTTTTTAAGAATCGGATTGTACTTTTTAAGTTCAAGACGCTCCGTAGTGTTTTTCTTGTTCTTAGTAGTGATGTAACGACTGGTGCCGGGCATACCGGAATTTTTGTGCTCTGTGCACTCCATGATCACCTGTACGCGGTTACCTTTCTTTGCCATGATTCAAATATATTTTACCCGTAATTTGGGTCGGCAAAGATAATACAGAATTCTCTTAAACACAAAAGAAAAGTTAATGCAAAATCCTGATTACATTCCAGAACCGTAAAATCTATAGAAAAAACAACCACAACCACCTAACAACCAAACCATTGTAACGAATACGGCTCAGATTTAACGTGGCTGGAAGATCAGTTTCCGGCCCCTGCCGGCCTCATAATAGCTTCTATCGCCTCAACGGTGCGGGGCAAGGCGGCGGTCATATTTATCGGTTCATCATCCGTCACCAGGATATCGTCTTCAATCCGAATTCCAATATTCCACCATTTTGGATCACAAGGTGACCCTTCTGAGATATAAATTCCGGGTTCCACGGTCATCACCACACCGGGCTTTAATGGTCCATAGGTTCCGAGATCGTGCACATCGAGTCCAAGGTAATGTGATGTGCCGTGCATAAAGTATTTTCCCGCATCGGTTTCGGAAGAAGTAATCCCCAATGCCACCAACCCTTTGGCAATCACCTCATAAGCAGCACGATGCGAAGCCCTGAAATCCGCCCCTTTTTTACAGGCTGCTATACCGGCGTTCTGTGCATCAAGCACGAGATTGTAAACGGCTTTTTCGGTTTCGGAAAACACGCCATCTACCGGAATCGTTCGTGTAATATCAGCTGTATAGCCATGGTACTCGGCACCCATATCGGCCAGCAATAATTCAGAGGAAGAAATGGTTTTCCGGTTATTCGTATAGTGTAGAACGCAGCCATTCGCTCCTCCCCCGCAAATGGAAGGATACCCCATATATTCAGCACCATTTTTCTTCGCATGATACTCTACTTCGGCCTGCGCCTCGAACTCCTTCATGCCGGGTCTCGCAGATTTCATGAGACTGATAAATCCCTCAATACTTACATCCATTGCTTTTTGCAACAACTTAATTTCTTCAGGGGATTTCACCTCCCGCAATCTGGCCATGTATCCGAGTATACCGTTCGTATTGGCTTCCTTGCCAGCACGTTCGAGTGATGTATTCAGATAGGAAACAAGATCAGAAAGATCATCCTCCTCCGATTTGGAAGAGTTGGGCTTATCAGGATACTCAACAAACACATCCTTCAGCGACTGCCAGTTGATACCAAACTCTTTCCACTCGATAGCATTGTATACGACCTGAAAGCCAAGGATACTTTTTGCTCCTTCTACACCCAGTCGTTTTCCGGTCCATAGTTCGGCTTTCGGATCGCGGCGTTGTACAAAGAGTAATTCATCAGTGATGACACCATCGAAGTTGCGCGGCTCTTTAAAGATGACGAGTACAGCATTGGGTTCGGTAAGACCGGAGAGATAAAAAAAATCGGGGCGCTGGGCATACTGAAAATCGACATCATTATTCCGGTTGCGGACAGGATTGGCGAAGAAAACCGCAGCTGATTTTTCCGGTAATAAGGAACGTAACGCTTCGCGTCGTCCCCTGTGAAATTCTTTACTGAGTAGATCTGTATCGCCCCCCTGCGCCATGGCAGCAATGGAGAACAGACAAAAAAATAAAACCGGTAACCTGCGTATCATGGTTCAAATTTAACCATGGGCAGATTACCGGCTGTAAGGCCTTGGTAAATTATTTTACAGTTTACCTTTCACGATCGCACGGGTGATCGCTTCGGTGATACCGATTTTATCAATGGTACGGAGTGCTGAAGTACTCACTTTCAGCGTGATCCACTCACCAGTTTCCGGCATGTAAAATTTCTTGGTTTGCAGGTTTGGGTTGAACACGCGTTTGGTTTTGCGGTTCGAGTGGCTTACGTTATTTCCGGTGATGGAACGTTTTCCGGTGAGGTCACAAATCTTAGACATGACTATTCTTATTGGGAGGGCAAAGATACATAAAAAAGAATATTTCACAAGTCGGATTGAACCAATGCTTTACGAAGCAAATTCAGGGCCGTTTCGGATGCTAACTGAATGGTTCTCAACCTATTATCCCCCAACAAAAGTTTCTTTGCAAAAATTTTCCCAGGAAGTGCGATCGCAATCCAAACTGTTCCGACGGGTTTTTCTGCGGTTCCACCGCCGGGTCCGGCGATGCCCGAAGTGGCAATAGCGCAGTTGGTCCCCATCTTTTTTCTGACATTCTCTACCATCATCATCACCACCTCTTCACTTACCGCCCCGTGTTTTATAAGGAGGTCCTGCGGGATACCCAGTTGTTGCGTTTTACTCTCGTACGAATACGTTACAAGTGAGCCCATATAATACGCCGAAGAGCCGGGAACGGAAGTGAGTAGATGAGCAATATTTCCTCCCGTGCAGCTTTCGGCGGTGGAGATGGTCAACTTCTTTTCAATCAGCAAGCGTCCGAGTACATCCTGGATGGTTTCTTCATCATATCCAAAATGGTATTCCTTTATTTTCTCCAACAATGCTTTCTCCTGTATTTCCATCTCTGTTCTGACCAGCTCTTCTTCGCCTGTAGCCGTTAACCTCAACCGTACCATTCCTGCGGCCGGGAGATATGCGAGCTTGATGAAAGAGGGTAACTGATCTTCGAAATCCGCAATTTTATCCGACAAGAAACTCTCGCCTATTCCCTGCGTGAGGATCGTGCGGTGCAGGATGAACGGTGTTTTAAAACGTTCGCGGATACGAGGTAACACTTCATTTTCCATCAGGTACTTCATCTCGAACGGCACTCCCGGCATCGAAACAAACATCACATCCTTCTCCAGAAACATCATTCCGGGAGCGGTGCCCACTTTATTACGAAGCACAGTACAGTTTTCAGGAACTTCCGCCTGTAAACGATTGGTTTCGGTCACCTCACGATTCCGGATTTTAAAAACATGAGTCACATCTTCATAAGCCTCCTGGCTGAACTTAAAACCGACGCCGAAATACTCGGCCAGCGTTTTCTTGGTGATATCATCTTTGGTGGGTCCTAGTCCGCCGGTGATCAATACCAGCGACACACGCGAGGAAGCATCCTTCAAAGCCGAGAGTATATGTTCCCTTGAGTCTGAAACAGAAGTAATCTGATGCACTTTTACGCCTATAAGACTTAACTGCTGTCCGATCCACGCCGAATTGGTATCTACGACCTGTCCGATCAGCAATTCATCTCCGATGGTGATAATTTCTGCGAGCATATCCTGTAATTCGGGATCAAATGTAGAAAGATTAAGAGTCACCCCTGTGGATCACAACCACCCTAAAGTTGCCGCACCTGCCCACCGAAAGAGGGGATACGATTCAAAATGGCAGTATATTTGACCCGACCCGGAAAACAACAATATGAAAAAAGCACTGCTCATCACCCTCTTGTTTTTTGCCACTGTCGCCCTGGCACAGGTGAACATTAATAATGTACTAAACACTGTAAACAGCGCACTTGGCAACGGACTTTCAAAAGAAGATATAACCAAAGGATTAAAAGAAGCCCTGAATGTTGGATCGAAAAATGCATCTGAAAACGCTTCGAAGCTTGATGGCTTTTATAAAAACCCACTCATTAAAATCCCTTTCCCTTCTGAAGCAAAGGATATGCGCGCAACCCTTTTACGTGTCGGCATGAAAAAACAGGTTGAAGATTTCGAGAAGCAACTCAATCGTGCAGCCGAAGATGCGGCAAAAAAGGCGGCGCCGATTTTCCTTGCTTCCATTACTAAAATGACCATTAACGACGGACTCACCATCCTGAAGGGCAAGGATGATGAAGCCACGCAGTATCTACGCAAAACCACTTCAGCTGAATTGATGAAACAGTTCAAACCGGTTATCTCCACCTCTCTGAAAAAAGTTCAGATTACGAAATACTGGAATCCGCTTTTCACAACGTATAACAAAGTTCCTTTCGTTAAGAAGGTGAACCCCAATCTGGATGAATATGTAACTCAACGGGCGATGGATGGGCTTTTCAAACTGGTGGCTCAGGAAGAAACCAAAATCCGTAAGGACCCTGCAGCCAGGATCAACGATATTCTCAAGAAAGTATTTGGAGGAGGGAAATAACCCTCCTTCTTCATTTCCCTTTTACAGGATCTGTAAATTCCGGCCAGTGAAAAATATCCTCCTTCGACAAGGGTTGCCAGCTTCCATGCCACGCAAAATCTTTTAAAATCATCGATGCAGGATCAGCCTGTTTAACAGGAAACAAGGTTGCGTCCGGTTTGGTCAGCAAAGCGATTTTATACACCTTATTATCCTTTATTTCGATGCGCATATCACTACAATCTGCCTGGTTCACGCCAGTAAGTTGCTTCTTCTTATTACGCAGATAATACACCGACTGCCCGTTGCCTTTTACAAGGATGGTACTCAGTTTATTGTCCACAAAATAACCGGTCATATCCCGCCCTTTCACCTGATTGTACCTGAGCGAATCTTCCTTTCCGGTAATGAAAGCATTGTTGTACATCTCCATCCGGTGTATGGTATTCCCACTCAACACCAGTCCGATTTTTTCTGCAGTTAGCTGATTAGCGCCATTCCATAGCACAGGGATGGTATAAAACCAGATGGTGGAGTCGGCGGTATTATAGATCAGCGAATCACACTGGCCCTGCAGATCGGGTTTGAAGATGCGGACATGATGATAGGCGAAATACGTTTTCCGCTTCTTTGCTGTATCCTGAACGGCATACAATGTATCAGCATGCAAAAACAGGCTGTCCGTTTCAAAAGCCTTGGTCAACATACTACTGCCGGTCACGAAAGAAGTCCCCTTTTTCTCATCAAGAAAAGCATAATCACCGCTGATGATCATTTTCTGAACGGTGTCGGTTACTGACACATGCTGCCAGGCGCGACCAGTACCGGAAATTTTATCATAAAGAATACTATCGCCGCTGAGTTTATTTTCTTTTGATGTAATGGATGCGTTTTTGCTGAACCAGGCCTTTTCTGTTTTCGTATTGTACCAGCCGTACTCACAATAAATATGTGCGCTGTCCTTTCCGGTGCTGAATATATCACAAGGACCGAAGAAATAGGCAATTTCGGTGGGGGTGTGATATTTCAAAGTATCAGACTCAAGTCTGAACTTCGGATTGTTCAACCGCACATTATCTTTAAAAAACACCATACGGTCAGAAGCAAAATAATACCCTTTGCGGCTGGTGAGAACATTGTCTTTATCAACCACCTTTCCACCTGTTGAAAAGGTACCGATATCATTCTTCAGATCGTACTGTAAAGCATCCGTGATAAGTTCCATCTTACCATCTGTCATGCGAACAATTTTACCCGTGATATCAGCTTTCTCTTCATTACCATCATAATGCAGATAATCGCCAAACAACTGTGCCCGTGGTCCTTCGATCCGGATGGTTCCGTAGGCATCGATGGTATTGTCAGTCTCATAAAACAATGCACTGTCGCAATACATATAGGTATCTCCCTGACGGAAGACGACATCATCCACCAGACGGCGCACTTCAATGCCATTTACTTTAACACCTTCAAGACTTCCGGCTTTGACAATTTCAATCTGTTTTTTTTCCTGAGCAACGGCGGATAAAAAAGAAGCTGCCGATAAAAACAGGACAAGGCTGAATAACCAGCCCTGCCTTTGTTTTGCTTTATGGAAGAATGACCGCAAATGGATAAATATTTTACTAACCTACGGTTACATTTCTCATCAATGTCTGACGGCGATCGGGGCCAACGGAAACAATAGTAATCGGCAATCCGGTGGCCTGTTCGATATAGTCAATATAACGCTGCAGCGCAGATGGTAATTGCGCAACATCCGATACAGCAGTAAGATCTTCACTCCACCCTTCCAGTTCTTCGTACACGGGCTCGACAGGTTCATTCACGACATCGTAAGGAACATAGTCGATGATCTTTCCTCTGTATTTGTAATGCGTACAGACTTTCAGTGTTTCAAATCCACTCAACACGTCCGACTTCATCATGATCAACTGAGTTACTCCATTCAACATGATGGCATATTTCAATGCCGGCAGATCAAGCCAGCCGCAACGACGCGGACGACCGGTTGTGGCACCAAACTCATGGCCTTTCTTACGCAGTTCTTCTCCGGTGGCATCGTGCAATTCAGTAGGGAAAGGTCCGCTGCCTACACGAGTACAATACGCTTTGAAAATCCCATATACTTCCCCGATCCGTGAAGGTGCCATTCCCAATCCGATACATGTACCTGCAGTGATGGTATGTGACGATGTCACGAACGGATACGAGCCAAAATCGATATCAAGTAAGGACCCCTGTGCACCTTCAGCAAGAATGCTTTTACCGTCCTGTAAAAACCTGTTCAGTTCAAATTCGCTGTCAATCAATGGAAGTGATTTAATCAACTCTATTCCTTCGAAGAAGGCCGGCTCAAATTCACTCAGATCGTATTTATATTCATAGTGACTAAGCAGATCACGATGCTTTGCGACAAGCGCATTATACAGATCACGAAAACCGGCGTTTTCAATATCTCCTACGCGAAGGCCGTTTCGTCCGGTTTTGTCCATATACGCCGGACCAATTCCCTTGAGAGTAGAGCCAATCTTCGCACTGCCTTTGGCTGCTTCAGAAGCTGCATCCAGCAGGCGGTGTGTCGGCAATATCAGATGCGCTTTTCGGGAAATACATAAATTCTTTTTTACATCTACTCCCCGTTGTATCAGTGCATCAATTTCCTTTTTAAAAACGACAGGATCGATCACGACACCATTCCCGATCACATTGATTTTACCGGGATGAAATATCCCGGAAGGAATCGTATGTAATACATGTTTAATTCCTTCAAACTCGAGGGTATGACCTGCATTGGGTCCACCCTGGAACCGGGCGATCACATCATAGCGGGGCGTTAAGACGTCCACCACTTTACCTTTACCCTCGTCACCCCATTGCAGTCCAAGTAATACGTCTGCCTTCATAGTTTTAAAATGAAAGTGCCGTCACATGAACTGCAACGACACCTGATTATTCATAGATTAATTACTTAATGCTTTTGCAGCCAGATCTTCACTGTCAACCACTGAAAACACATTGATGAGCTTGGTGATCACCAGCAAAGTTTTTATCTTATCAGGAACAGCACAAATAATAGCCTCTCCTCCGGATTTCCGGGCTTTTGATAAAATACCAAGCAGCACATTGAGACCAGTACTGTTCATATATTTAAATCCAGCCAGATCAATAATAAAATTACTCCCATCTTTTTCCGAGAGCAGATTGATTTCATCCATTAGTTCATTGGCCTGATTTTTTTCAATCAGATTTCCGCTCAGACTGATCAGCGCGTATTTTTCCTTTTCGGTGATTTTGTATTCGAATTCCATTGTTGGATAATTGCTTCAAAAGTACCTGATTTTAGACCAAAACCATCAAGAAATATTTCAGAAACCGTATAATTTATTGACAGAAGAATACCCCTTTAATCCGCTACGGATCAATTATTTAATAATAAATGACGCCTGTAGAGGAAGCCTTATGAACCTTTTCGTTCAGGAACCGGCTTATGTTGCTTCCTGTTTTTACAATCCCCTGACTGCTGAAAAGACTTACAACGACCGAAAAGATTGAGGCTATGATGCGTTACATTAAAATTCAGAATATCACCCATCATGGATTGTATCTGTTGAATCCGGGGATCGCAAAACTCCAGCACCTTATCGCAATCGAGGCAGATGAGATGATCATGCTGCTTATAGGCATATGATTTCTCAAACAATGCCATATTCTTCCCGAACTGATGTTTGGTTACCAGATCACAGGCCAGCAGATGTTCAATGGTATTGTACAAAGTTGCACGGCTGACATGATACTTCTGGGATTTCATATGCAGATACAATGACTCAATATCGAAATGATCATCGAGTGAGTAGATTTCACGAAGGATTGCGAACCGTTCAGGTGTTTTCCGCAGATTCTGTTTTTCAAGATATTCAGTAAACAACTGCTGAACCTTCTCAAGGATATCGTCGTGTACCTTCTTATGGAGATTAATTTTACTCATGCATTTGAATCAATACGGGTAACAGAAATAATACCGGGGAGTTTCTCAAGCTTTTTCATCAACACTTTCAGATGCTCCGTGTCGTGGACGAACAACATAATTGTACCTTCAAATAAACCATCAATACTCTCAATATTCAATGAGCGGATATTAACTTTTAATTCAGATGAAATAATCTTGGTGATATTACTTACCACACCAACATCATCCATACCATTGATTTTAATGCCAACGAGGAACGCAATCTGTTGTTGACCGAACCAGCGCGCACGAACAATCCTGTATGCATAATTGGACATCAGCTGAATTGCGTTTGGACAGTTGGTACGATGTATTTTAATACCATCATTTATCGTGATAAAACCGAACACATCATCGCCGGGAATCGGATTACAACAGGGGGATAACTTGTAATCTATTTTATCCATACCTTCTCCGATCACGAGCGCATCGGACTTGCCACGGATATTGCGCACCATTTCCTCGAAGGTCTGCTTATCTGATTTCTCAGGAAGCCGGAGATTCCCCTGCTCTTTCTGTTCAAAGAAATCCCGCAGGTTTTTCAGGTCGATAGCCTCGAGACCTATACGGTGGTAGAAATCCGTAAGATTGGACACCTTATAAAACAACAGCAGCTCATTGATGTTATAAGGCTTACTGCTCATCCGTATGCTGCGCAGTTTACGCTCGAACATTTCTTTACCAATCTCCGCAAGGCGACGTTTTTCATCTTTCAGAGCTGCCTTGATCTTGGATTTCGCTTTGGCCGTAACTACGTAACTCAGCCAATCGTCTTTCGGATGTTGTTTGGCTGAGGTCAGTACTTCTACCTGATCACCGCTCTTTAGTTTTTGTGAGATGGGCACCAGACGATGGTTGATTTTCGCACCGATGCATTTCTCGCCGATATCAGAATGGATTTCGAAAGCAAAATCAAGTGCGGTACTTCCTACCGGCAACGTTTTGATTTCGCCCGATGGAGTAAACACAAAGATCTCATCCGCGAAAAGATTCAGCTTGAAATCATCGATAAAATCGAGGGCGTTGGACTCCGGATTCTCGAGAAGCTCGCGAATACGAGCTATCCATTCATCCAGTGCGCTTTCATGGCTGGACTCCTTATACTTCCAGTGAGCTGCATACCCTTTCTCAGCAATTTCATCCATTCGACGGGAACGTATCTGTACTTCTACCCATTTACCCTCCTTACTCATTACCGTAGTATGCAGCGACTCATACCCGTTTGCCTTGGGCGTACTGATCCAATCACGGAGGCGATCCGGATTGGGGGTGAAATAGTCCGTAACGATGGAATAAACTTTCCAGCAATCCGATTTCTCCCTTTCATCAGGTGAGTCGATGATGATGCGGATAGCAAACAGGTCGTAAACTTCTTCAAACGTGACCTGCTGTTTTTTCATCTTATTCCAGATGGAATTGATTGATTTCGGACGGCCTTTTATTTCATAAGTAAACCCTTCCTTGTCAAGAGATTCCCGTACAGGCTTTGTAAACTCCTGAATAAATTTTTCACGTTCTTTCTTGCTCTGCTGGAGTTTTAACGCGATTGTTTTAAAGACTTCCGGTTCCGTATATTTCAGAGCCAGATCATCAAGTTCGGTTTTTATTGAGTAAAGGCCAAGGCGGTGAGCCAGCGGAGCATATAGGTAAGCTGTTTCGGATGCTATCTTCAACTGCTTGTCTTTCGGCATTGACCCCAGCGTCCGCATATTGTGCAACCGGTCGGCAATTTTTATCAGAATAACGCGAACATCATCACTCAGCGTGAGCAGCATCTTCCGGAAATTCTCTGCCTGTAAGGAAGACTTATGATCGAACACTCCGGAAATCTTTGTCAAACCATCAACAATTCCGGCAACTTTCTTATTGAATAGTTTCTCAAGATCTTCCAGTGTATAATGAGTGTCTTCCACCACATCATGCAACAAAGCGCAAACAATAGAAAGTGCGCCCAGACCGATCTCCTCGGCCACAATCATGGCTACTGCAATCGGATGAAAGATGTAGGGTTCACCACTTTTTCTGCGCATATCTTTATGCGCCTCAAGGGACAAGTCAAATGCTTTGCGAATCATTTTCCGTTCGCCAGCATCAATATTTCGCTTACAGGCTCTGAGAAGCGCCTTGTACCTGCGTAGTATTTCCTGCTTTTCCGCTTCGGGATCTAAAACGATCGGAGCTTCACTGGTATCCGCTTTGAGTACCGGTTGTTCGTTTGCCTCTGCCATTCGTACAAAGTTACAAAATACAGAAGGCTTCCTCCAACTCATTACCCGGTCACTTTTCAATACTTCACAAACCTTGTCAGCTACACACTCCCTCCATCCACTCAGCGCATCAAATAAATACATGTTAGCGGTGACCTAACGTCCATTTTAATTGAATCACCTTCCTGTTCAGTTCAGTAAGTCATCAATACACCTTCAACAATATAGAAATCAACGCAGTTGATTTTCTTCCGTCACAACCTATCAGACGTCTAATCAAATGCCGGATTTGGGCACACTTCCGGTTATGGGAGTTCAGGTCCAGTAACTACTACGAAAGCCATATGTTGTCTGCAACCGAATGTATCTTTCGAACTCCAGAGGATCCCCTCTCTATTTGAATCAAAATAAAAGAGGCTGTCACTCATTGCTGAGGCAGCCTCCGGAATTATCTGAGTCAATACGATTAATTAACCATCACCGGCATGACCAGCATCAGCAGGTCAGCGTTTGGATCGGCTTCTGTTTTAGGAGGTGATAAAAGTCCGGCGCGATTCGGCAAAGAGAGTTCCATCAATACATGCTCAGAGTCAATATTATTCAGCATATCCTGAATGAAACGGGCATTAAAGGCGATCTCAATGTCTTTTCCGTCGTAATTACAATTGAGGCGTTCATTGGCATCGTTACCGAAATCAACATCTTCAGCAGAAATATCAACCTGACTTCCGGCAATACGGAACTTCACCTGATGGGTTGTTTTATTTGAGAAGATACTCACACGACGAATTGCATTCTGGAATGAAAGACGGTCGATTTCGAGTTTATTCGGATTGTCCAGCGGAATGACCGCTTCATAGTTCGGGTAACGGCCATCAATCAGGCGGCAAATCAGACTGGTATTATCGAAGGTGAAAAATGCATTGGCTTCGTTATAATCAATCTTCACCTGCGTATTACCTGCCGGCAAAGAAGACTTCAATAAGCTCAACGGTTTCTTCGGCATGATGAACGATGTTTCCCGGGATGAACGGATATCATTGCGGCGATAGCGTACCAGTCGGTGTGCATCTGTTGCAACGAAAATGGTTCCTTCTTTACCAAACTGGCAAAAAACCCCGGTCATTACAGGACGGAGTTCGTCATTTCCAGTCGCAAACAATGTATGATTAATTGCTTCCAGCAATACTTCCGAAGGCATTTCAATCGTATTTGGTTTTTCTATAACCGGCAATTTAGGAAACTCTTCACCGTTCAATCCGGTCAGTTTAAACTTACCATCCGAAGAACTGATTTCAATCTGGAAAGAGTCTTTCTGGACTTTAAATGTCAACGGAATAGCACCGAATGTTTTCAGGGTTTCAAGCAGTATTTTTGCTGGTATTGCAACCTTTCCGCTTTCCTTGCTATCCACTGAAATTACTGTTGACATCGTTGTTTCCAGATCCGATGCTGACGCTTTCAGGCTGCCAGGGGTAAGTTCAAAGAGAAAATTCTCTAAAATGGGTAAAGGAGTACTGCTTTGCAGAGCGCCACTGATTACCTGAAGCTGTTTAAGCAGGATATCCGATGATACAATGAATTTCATAACGATTTGTTTTTCTTTAACCTTTTGCTATTCAATAGCATATGCTGAATGTAGACGCTGGTAATTTACTTTGTCTCAATCAGGCGAACAAATATAAAAGAAGAACTGTCAACTCATGAGGCACAATCCTTTCAGTTTTTAACAACCTGAATATTATTCGAACCTGTTTACTGAAGGCTTTACCGTTTTACCAACAACAAACCCCTGAGGATCTTTAAAAACCTTGTCAAAATGGAAATACTGGCATACCATCAGTGAAGTATCCTGATTATATATTCCATAAAACCGATCGTAATCAAAGGGTAGTTTTTTTCCAAAATTATCGAGAACCATACCTGGTCCGGTCCCAACAGGTTTTCGATAGCACTGAAGAACGCGCTCCTTTCCATCATCTGTTTTAATACTAAAGACCGCAAAAGGACCTGCATTCATCACTGAGTCTCTTCTGAACTTTGGAAGATCATGATCAAGACGTTCAAATGAAATCATTCTTAATCCGGCGAGATACTGACGAATTTTGCCTCCATCCACCGGTTGCACAGCCTGCAATGGTGTACCGGCGAATACACTATAACTGGAATCTGCCTGACGTACAATGGAGAATGTGCGAACGGGACGATAATGATCAATCAGGGAAACCTCTGTAATGCGTGGTGGCATCAACCGAATAAATGATTTGTCTCTCCATTCGGCCTCCGAAGCAAAATATCGGGTCGATAAAAAACCGTTAAATCCGGGTATATGCATGATGTAAGGTACTGTAGATCCTTCCATATACATGAATGTCCCCAGATTATCCATGGTCGGATGACCAACATAATAGGTTTTGACGAGTTCATCCTTAGCATAAATCTCCACCTTAACTGCTTTAGCAGCCATCAACTTCATCGTATTATTATAGAGATTCTTCCCAACAGGGCTGCGCACCTCTATAGCTTTGATGGTATATAAAAGATTCTGAATGGCATCCGGTCGTGCCTGAAAACGTCCATTAACGGTCCATGTCTGGTCGGTGTTCCGGGTAAGTAAGGCTTTGCGTCCTTCCATATCTGCTAGAAACACTTTGTTAACTGCTGCCGTATCAGCATAAGCAAAATCACGCAATTCTCCTTTCAGCGTGGTTGATGACCTGGAAAACCATAGCCATGCGGCCACTGCAGCCAGCACCACAAACACCAACAGTGTGAGACGATTTTTTTTCATAGCTCAGGAAGCAAACCGGTGTTTGCGCAAATAGAATTTAAGAATTCCAGACAAGATTACTATCAGGAGGGGAACGGTCAGATTTATCATCCGGAGTGGTTTGGTATCCTCCTCAAGAACTGCAGGATCAATCAGCCGCATGCGGTACTCCTTATTGCGTATGCTCATCATCCCTTTGTCATCACAGAGGTAATCTATGACATTTAAAAGGAAGGTTTTGTTGCCATAGGTAACGCCGGTGTATTTATCATAACCCAGGGCGATGGGCTGTCCTTTCTGAATATCATTTCTGATCAGATCACCATCACCAATCACTACCATCCGCCCCGGCAAACTCTGCTCTTTAAAGCCGATCTCCCTGGATTCTGCAATTGCAGGAGGAATTCTGTTTTTATAGAGCGAGGTAAATGTACCTTCCATGAGCACCGCTACCGGTACATTGGCAATGGGAAATAACTTAGGATCCGGTTTATACTGCATAATTCCCAGACTCACACGTGCAGGCGCAGGAATGATTTTGGAGTACTTTGACGTTGTTAACAAAACGGTACTTTGTATCCCTGCTGCGTTAATCGCTTCAACCGAACTAACGAATTGCCCCTTAATGGAATTGAGATTATTTACAATCGGATGTTTCGATTCCGGAGTCATTACAGGAAAATAATACCATGGCAATAATTGCTGCTTGGGTTGATTTCCTACCATTCCGGTAACAACAGGAATCATCGACGCCATCAGATCCTGAACAAGGTCATAATTCACCCGGGCTCCATACCGGAAAAGCATATCATCCAGCTTCAGATCGCGGGCAGGCGCCATAAACTCCCCTCTCCTGTCCATACTATCCATCGAAGCAATCAATGGATCAACCAACCAGAGCAGGCGTCCTCCATTCATTACAAACTGATCGATGATAAATTTATCATATTCATTGAATGCCGAATCTGGTTTTGCGATCACCAGTGCTTTCAGATCATCCAGCGCATTGAGCTCACCATTGATGGTTACTCGTTTCAGATTGTAATAAGCTTTAAGTGTTTGCGCAAAATCAGCCACCTGAGATGTATCCAGTTCACCATGCCCTTCCAGAAAACCGATGACCGGACGGGCAGGATCTGTCGCTTTCTGAATGGCATTGCAGATTTCAAATTCGAGATTCTGAATTGAATTATTCAGCATAAGCTCCGGCGGAATACCAATCTGGCTTTTTAACAAGGGCACACTGATTTCAACGTTGGCGTACGATACCACAGCGCCGGGAAAAATAAACGTTCTTTTCACTCCTTCACTGGTCCGCTCTTCCACCGTTGTAGGCTGTATACCCTTCTGGTATAACTGGGCATACAAAAGATTGCGTTCCTTTTCATCCGGATTCGCCGATGGATCGATAAACTCATACTCCAGGTTACCATCTGAATACGTACGTAATTCATCCAGCATTTCACGGGTTGATTCACTGAGCCGGGAGAAACCAGGAGAGAAATCGCCGGCGAGGTATACTTTCACAAAAACAATATCCTTGAGATTACCTACCAGACTTTTTGATTTCTCTGAAAGCGTAAACCGATTATCGGAAGTAAGATCAAAACGCGTAAAAAAAGAAGTAGAAATAAAATTAACCAACACAATGATTCCTGTGATCAGCCCTAACTGAATAAAGGCAGCAGCCTTCATTGATCTCATTGACTCCTTTTTCACTTCACCTTGCTTTACCATTTCCGGCTTTCGATTACAGTACGGGTCAGTATCAGAAAAAAGAATATAACGCTCAGGAAATATACAACATCACGGGTGTCAATTACACCCCGGCTTAGGCTCAGGTAATGGGCATTTATCCCCAGATTAAATACAATGGTTGATGCTTTACCCATACCGAATAAGGCAGCAAGTGATTCAAATCCTTTATAGCTGATCAGACATAAAAAGAAGCTGATAATAAATGCTACCACCTGATTGTCGGCTAAAGAGGAGGCAAACAAGCCGATAGACACAAAACAGGCCCCCAGTAAGGCCAATCCGATATACGAACCCCAAATTGCACCATGATCCATATTGCCTGCAGGCAGGCTTATAGATGACACCGAAAAATAATAAACAAAGGTTGGTAACAGAGAAATCAAAACAAGCATCACACCTGCCAGATATTTGGCGGTTACCACCTGCAATTCAGTTAATGGCCGGGTCAGTAAAAGCTCTATTGTTCCGGTCTTCTTTTCTTCTGAAAACAATCTCATGGTTATGGCCGGAATCAATAACATATACACCCAGGGTGTAATTACAAACAACGGATCAAGATTCGCATAACCAGCTTCAAGGATGTTAAATGAGGAATCCGGAAAGATCCATAGAAACAGTCCGAGTGTAAGCAGGAAAATAAAAATCACAATATACCCGATCAGGGAATTGAGGAAGCTGTTGATTTCCTTGAGTATAAGTGAAAACATAGGGCGCAAAAATAACTGTTTTGATTGAATAAGAAGGTTGATGATTTCAGTTGCTCCTGTAAAAACCATGAAGTTATACCGCTATCATCTGTCAGGAACCCCTATTTTTGAAGTGTGCCAAAAGTCTTACAAATCGTCAACCGGCTGAACCTTGGAGGGATTACCTACAATGCGGCCAGCATTGCAGCCAGATTACGTCCGGATTACGAAACGATGATTGTGGCGGGTATGAAGGATGACACGGAAGAGAGTTCAGAATTTATGTTAAAAAATCTCGGACTGGAGCCGGTGTATATCCCCGATATGATGCGTGAAATTGATCCGGTTCGGGATTATAAAGCATACAGGCATTTACTCGGTATTATCCGTGATTTCAAGCCTGATATTGTTCATACCCATGCCGCAAAAGCAGGTATGGTGGGCCGGCTTGCGGCAAGAAAGGCCAGGGTCCCGGTAATTCTTCACACTTTTCATGGGCATGTATTCCATAGTTATTTTGGAAAAACCAAAACCCGGATAATCCTTGAAATCGAACGGTTTCTGGGCCGTTTAAGCACCGGTATTATTGCGATCAGCGATAAACAAAAGCATGAACTGGGCGACATTTATCGAGTCGTACCTCCGCAAAATATCCATGTTGTTGAACTTGGCTATGACCTTGCTCCATTCCAGACTGATATGGAACTAAAGCGAAAGCAATTCAGGAAAACCTATCAGGTGGATGAAGAAACCATCTGTATTGGCATCATCGGACGGTTGGTTCCTATCAAGAACCTTCGTTTTTTTCTTGAAGCCTGGCAGACATTGACTAATGATAAAAACCTGAATATCAGAGCTTTTTTAATTGGTGATGGTGAAGAACGACCCTCCCTTGAAAATTGGTGCGAAGCACACGGGCTCCGCTATTCCACACCGGCAAAACCCGATTATCAGGCGCAACTGATTTTTACTTCCTGGATTTTTGAGCCTGATCTCGCAATGGCAGGGATGGACATTATTGCTTTATGCTCCCATAACGAAGGAACGCCCGCCAGTCTCATTGAAGCGCAGGCAGCAGGTAAACCCATTGTAAGCACAGATGTTGGAGGGATTGCCAACATAGTACTTCCTGAAAAAACAGCCATGCTAACCACCCGAGGTGACATTAATCAATTTACGCAGGCGCTTTATCGATTGATAACGGATGCCCACTTACGTAATTATATGCAACAAAACGGGGCTTCATTCGCCAACAACAGGTTCCATTACGACCGGTTGACACGCGATATAAAAGATTTGTACCATTCCCTGTTGATGAAACGGTCAAACTGACGGGGCCACGCTTCATTTTTTATCTATTTTTGTCACTTAGCTAAACTCTGAAGTCCCCAACAATGAAACGACTGGCCTACCTGTTACCTCTGTTTGTATTATTCCTGAGTTCCTGTCAGATCAATCCAAGTATCATGTTTAAAGTACCCCGCGACTTTGAATATGCAAATGAGCAAACCATCGGAAATGTTGAATACAAAATCACTCCGAATGACATTATTGGATTCAGTGTTTACACGAATGATGGTTTTAAACTGATCGATCTTACCACATCAGCCGGATCGGTAACTTCTCCCATAAACCCCGGAATGAATAATAATAACAACCAGACTTTGTTTCTGGTTGAGCCGGACGGACAAGTAAAGCTCCCGATCATTGGAAAGGTTAAGGTTGCGGGTATGACTGTTCGGGAAGCAGAGAAATTTCTTGAGCAACAATACTCCACATTCTATAACAAGCCGTTTGTCATGATCCGTGTTACCAACCGCAGGGTGCTGGTATTCCCGGGAACCGGAGGTTCCGGCCGCGTCGTTACACTTGATAACGAAAACACACATCTCATTGAAGCACTGGCACTGGCAGGTGGCTTAACTACAACTGGTAAAGCATACAAAATCAAACTGATCAGAGGAGATCTGAGAAACCCCAAAGTCATGCTGATTGACCTGTCAACAGTTGAAGGGATGAAACAGAGCAATCTTATGTTACAGGCCAACGACATAATCTATGTAGAGCCGGTTCCGCGGATTTCTCAGGAACTTCTTTCACAACTTGCACCAATCGTAGGTATCGTCACCAGTCTGGCCCTCCTCTATCAGATCGCCGACGGATTAAGCACCGGTAAATAATTTTACATCAGACGACTGCCGGGAATGGCCAAGAAAAAAATATCGCCTATCAATGAAGAGTTTGATTTCAAACTCCTGGTCACCATCGCGAAGAAAAACACGATGTGGCTTGCATTGTTTCTCCTTACAGCCATCCTGATCGCGTTGTTGATCCTCCGGTACACAGCGCCGACCTACGAAGCCACTTCTGTAATTCAGCTCTCTGAACAAAACAATGCAAAGAGTGTGTTGGACGATGTGGCCATGAAGAATTTCAATGATCAGACCAACAACAAACTGGCTTCCAGCATTGAGCTGATTCGTTCAAAAGTGATTATTGAACGTGTTATCAGAAAACTTCCTTTACGCGTTGGTTATTATTCGAAAGGAGAGATTCTTTCCAACGAGTTGTACAAACTCACACCATTTACCATTGAATACACTATCAAGGATAGTTCAATTATCGGAAGGCCCATTTATCTGAATTTCCTTTCTGACAATACATTCAAACTTGTGTACCCGGATAACCGGGTAAATAAAAACACCGTTTATAAGACGAAGACGAGGATTGATCTGCCCGGCCTGGAATTAAAGGTTTACATTAACGATCATCAGACAATAAAAGCCTTGCAGGAAGACCTGAGCAAGGATGCCTTTTACTTTATCCTTAACAACCCGTCGAATGTAGCTGACAGAATTATTAAAGAATTACAGGTAGTTGCATTAAATGTTGAAGCCAAAACCATTCAGATAAAGCTGAAGGATAAAAACCTCCAGAAAGCGGCAGATATTGTAAATGCCATTGCAGTTGAATTCAACAAGTTTGACCTTGAGAAGAACTCAGAAGTTGCTGACAAGATTCTAGACTTCATCGACAACACGATTTCCAGCATCGACCTCCAGTTAAGCACGTCAGAGCAATCCATTGAGCGGTTTCAGAAAGAAAATAAAATCGTAAATCCGGACCTGACAGCGGCATCGGTAATTCGCCAGTTAGATGAAATGCAGGCAGATCTTTTTTTGCTGGAACACGAATTAAACCTGAATTCCAAGATCAGAAAAGAAGTCAACAGCGATCTGGATATCAGTAAATTCTTATTGAGTCTTTCCGGACGTACTAAGGATAATATACTGGAGGATCAGTTAACCAGACTGCAAGACCTCGTTGAACAAAGAGATCAGATCCGGATTCAGGCAACTGAAAATTCAGAAATATACCGGTCCATCTCTTTAAAACTTAAAAATCAACAGGACCTGATTAACCGTACATTACTCAATGAAGAATCACAATTACGGGCACGCAGGGATTTCAAGCTAAAAGAAATTCAATCGGTTGAAGTGAAGCTTGGTGATATCCCACAGAAACAAGGGGAGTATGCACGACTTCAGCGTTTATTCAGTGTAAATGAAAAGTTTTATTCAATGCTTCTTGAAAAGAAAGCCGAATTTTCAATTACACGTGCAGGTTATGTTCCACAGCATATCGTATTGGTAGAAGCACGTAACAACACACTGCCCGTTTCGCCAAATCGTCCTTTGATTATCAGTGCCTGTATCGTGATCGGATTCCTGGCCAGTTTCATCCTTATCATTACACGCTACCTGTTGTATAACGAAATCAATGCGCTGGAGGAAATCGGACAATACACAGATGCTGCATTGCTTGGTATTGTTCCAAAATATAAGCGTGAAATTCCCATTTCTCAATTGTTGGTTGACAAGAATCCGAAATCTGTAATATCCGAAGCATTCCGGTCCATCCGTACCAACCTCCAGTTCATTTCCAATAAGGAAGGGGCTAAAATAATCGCGGTTACATCCACGATTTCAGGAGAAGGAAAAACATTCAATGCGATCAACCTTGCCGGTGTTATCGCTTTTTCGGGAATGAAAGTAGTTATCCTGGATCTTGACATGCGTAAGCCGAAGATCCACCTCGGATTCAATGTGGAAAACAACCGGGGCATCAGCACACTGTTGATTGGAAAAGACCCGCTGGAAAACTGCATACTGAAAAGCTCACTCAATAATCTTGATTTCATCACCGCAGGCCCCATCCCTCCTAATCCGGCAGAACTGATCATCAATCCTAACATGGACAAACTGCTGGAGAACCTGATGACCCGGTACGATGTAATTATTATTGACCTTCCTCCGGTAGGTATTGTCAGTGATGGAATTCCGATGATGCAGAAAGCAGACTACCCATTGTACATTCTCCGGGCAAATTACTCCAGAAAAATGTTCATCGCCCAGGTGAACAAACTGATGATTGAGAATAAAATCTCCAATTTATCCATCATACTCAATGGTGTTGAAATGTCCCGTCTGAAATACGGATACGGATATGGTTATAGTTATGGTTATGGCTACGGCTACGGCTACAGTTATGGTTATGGCTATTATGAAGACGACGAAGAAGAAAAAGGAATGCTGGCCAAAGTAAGAGGATTATTCTTCAGAAAACCATCCTGATATGGAAATTCAAACATTCGATATTGAAGGTCCCTTGCTCATTACACCACGTGTTTTTCCGGATGACAGAGGATATTTCTATGAGTCATACAATGAACAACTGTTTTATAAAAACGGAATAACAGTAAAGTTCGTTCAGGACAATCAAAGCTGCAGCCGCAAAGGAGTTTTGCGTGGATTACACTTTCAGGCTCCGCCGTTTGATCAGGGAAAGCTGGTTCGTGTTGTAAAAGGGGCTGTAATCGATGTCGCTGTAGATATTCGCAAAGATTCACCCACCTTTGGAAAACACGTTCGCGTTGAATTAAGTGACGTTAACCAAAAAATGCTTTGGATACCATCCGGATTTGCGCATGGCTTCCTATCTTTGATAGAAGACACAATTTTCCTTTATAAATGTACCAATCTATATGACAAAGCATCTGAAGGAGGATTGATCTGGAATGATCCTGACATAGATATTGACTGGGGAATAAGTGATCCGTTGGTATCGGAAAAGGATCTGGAATTGCCGAAATTACATCAACTTAAAACCCCTTTTCTAAATAAATAAGACGATGACCGACCATATTCTACGGAACACCAGTTTTATTCTATACACGACTTTTTTCGCGTCGTCTGTTATCTTTTCATTAATGATAAATATTCTCTTCCTGCGTTTCTTTAAAACACTGGGTATTCGCAATAACAGCGACGGTACCATTATCCGTTGGGGTGCATTGTCGAAACCATCAATCGGAGGAATCACCTTTTACATCATCTTTCTGTTATCACTTGCAAGTTATTCGATCCTGTTCGAACCCAATCAGGACTCCTTCCAACTGGGCTTTGTCGGATTACTCCTCTCCTGCGGAGCCGGCTTTATTATTGGTTTGGCGGACGATGCCTACAATACCCGTCCCTGGCTAAAATTTGGCATTCAACTTTTATGCGGCGTCATCCTGATACTCACCGGGATTTCTATAAATATCTTTTCAAATGAGCTTGCGAATTATGCGCTTACGCTGTTCTGGGTGGTTGGTATCATGAACTCCATCAATATGCTCGACAACATGGATGGAATCACGGCAACGGTTTCTATCGGAATCATTGGCAATACTATTTACAGAATCATTCATAATGGAGATATTACCAACGTGCATTTACTCGTGCTCATTGGAGTATTTGCCTCTCTCGTTGCGTTCCTGCGGTTTAACTGGAATCCTTCCAAGATGTACATGGGAGATACAGGGTCTCAGTTTCTCGGCGTATTTCTTGCCGCCATGGGTATCATTTATTTCTGGAATGACCCCTACTCCACAGGAAACATTGCTACCGGAAAATTAATTGCTGCCACGGCTATGACCTTTATGTTACCCATTCTGGATACAACCGTAGTGGTGGTTAACAGGATTTCATCAGGCCGGTCACCCTTTGTTGGAGGAAAAGATCACACCACTCATAGCCTTGCATTACTTGGTTTGAGTGACCGGCAGGTTGCACTTGTTTTTGTGAGCCTGGCCACTATTTCAATTGGGCTGAATGTGGTTATTGAAGAATTTCTTGGCAATTGGCAACATGTGTACAGCTTGAGCTTTGCCATTTACTTCTTCAGCCTGCTGAGCTTTTTCTTCTATACAACAAGAAACAAACGTATCAAGGGACGCGAGCGACTCAGAGAGATCAAGATCAATCAGGGCGAACTGGTTGAGAAAGGATGATCAGCTGGTTTCGTCTTTCCCTTTTTTCAATAATCCCGGACGTCGTTCTGCAGTACGCTTTAAAGCCTGTTCAAATCTCCATTGACGGATATTGGCTTCGTGGCCGGACAACAACACATCCGGCACCTTCCATCCTCTGAATTCAGCTGGACGAGTGTAAACCGGAGGAGCAATCAGGTCATCCTGAAAAGAATCCGACAAAGCAGAAGTTTCATCGTTCAATACTCCGGGAATAAGTCGGATCACCGCATCACTTACAACCGCGGCGGCCAGTTCTCCTCCCGATAAAACAAAATCGCCGACACTTATTTCCCGCGTAATAAAATGTTCACGCACCCGTTCATCCACACCCTTGTAATGTCCGCACAACAAGATCAGATTATTCATCATTGAAAACCGGTTTGCAACTGACTGGGTGAATGGTTCACCATCAGGACTCATATAAATCACCTCATCATACGTCCTCTTTGACTTCAGATCTTCAATACACAAAGCGATCGGTTCAATCATCATTACCATTCCTGCACCACCACCAAACGCATAATCATCGGTGTTCCGGTGTTTACTGAAAGCATAATCGCGGAGATTGATCAGGTTCACTTCCACCAGGCCTTTTTCGACAGCACGTTTCAGTATGGAGTGACGAAACGGGCTTTCGATCAGCTCCGGATGTACAGTAAGGATGTCAATTCTCATGTTGCAAAAATACGATTCAGCCCAATCGCTTTGCCATCAGATAATGCTGAATACTGTCGTAGAGTAAAAACGTCTTGGCCAATACCTCGTAACCGCAGGAATGATAGAAGTCCACGGCATTCTCCCGCGCCTGCAGAATAACCTGCGAAGCACCGGCGTCGATAGCCAGCATTTCAAGTTCGTAGATAATTGCAGCCCCCAACTTCTTACTTCTGAAAGCCGGATCCACCGCCATATACCGTATCTGTCCTTCACGGGGTGAATTCAGTTGAAGTCGTCCACAGGCGACCACTTTCCCTTCGGGCGACATTACCATCCGGTGAAAAGCATCCTGCTCCTGTTCATCCTTCTCTGTGCCCCGGGGCTGATTCCAGGGCTCACGCAACACTTTCCAACGCAGATCATAATAAGCTTTTTCCATTCCATACTGAAATGGATCACTGACGAGGTATCCTTCTGGTATCACAGGTTTCATGTTAGTTTAAATGCAAGTGTAGAACAGCGACGGGTAATCGTTCCGTCATCTCCTTTCTGTTCAAGAATCAATTCTTTATTTTCGGGTTTACCGAATACTTCATCCATCGTACAAATCGCAGCTGCCGGCACCTGTTCACTGTGGAGCCGGTCAAGCCAAATCTTCGATGGCTGTGTTACAAACCTTTCAGCGAATATTGCCGCTAACTCCTTTCTGTGCATTACTCTGCCCGTGTTGGATGAGAACCGATCATCCATGGCCAAAGCAGAGAGCCCGAGTATACTCACCAGTTTCTGAAACTGCACATCTGAACCAACGGCCAGCAATAATTCCTTCTCATCACTGCAACGGAACGTTTCTCCATAGGGCGCAATATTCGGATGCAGTGAACCCTGCTTCCCGGGAACAACACCGGTATTGAGAAAAGCAGACGATTGATTCATCAACGAGACCACCGCGGCCTGAATCAATGAAACATCAGCGATCATGCCGCATCCGGTCTGAGCCCGTTTCCAGAGAGCCAGTAAAAGGGCTTCCTTCATCTGGTGTGCGGCAATAACATCGATCAGCGCTACGGGTATTTTTAGAGAAGGTCCGCCCGGAACACCGTTCATCGACATCAAACCGGATTCAGCCTGCAACACAGCATCAAATGCTACCCGTGAAGAAGAAGTTCCGAACCCGGAAATACGTCCGATGATCAACGAAGGAAAACGATCCCTAAGCATGGAGGCCTGCAGGTTGAACTTTTCCTCATCGCCAGCCTTGAAGTTTGTAATCAGAATATCCGCTATTGAGATCAGTTCGAGGATGCGATGGTAATCTTCCTCAACCTTCAGATCAGCAAACACAACTTCTTTGTTCCAATTGACCGCATGATAATAGGACGATGCCGGATCATCCCTTCGCTCGATGGGCAGCTTCCACTGCCGGGTAATATCTCCACTTGTGCCCGCATTCTCCACCTTGATCACCCGAGCGCCCAACTCCGCGAAAAACATGCCGACAGCAGGTCCGGCCAGTACACTTGCCAGTTCCACAACCACCAGTCCTTCGCAAAGCTTATCTCTGTCCATTCTGTTTATTTTGAATAAAGAGTTCAGCCAGCATACATCGGATTCCGCCTCCTCCAACCCGTTCAATCACTGGAATGCTCACAACTACCGGTTCCGCCTTCCCGAAAATCACACGTTGCTGATCTTCTCGCAGTGCGTTCATCGCCGTATCTGACAAAATCATTTTCAGATTATCCTCCCGATCACGCAATAACAGCATATTTCCACAGAAAGATTCCATCTGAGCACGGGTTATCTCTACCAATAATCGTCCGGAATCCTGTAAGGTTTTCGCCAACGCAACCTTTTCTGCAATACCTTCCAGAAAAACAATAGCGGTTCCGGCCCCCATACACATTACCACATTGGTATGATACACGGGTTCACCTTTTGCATCCATGCAGTGGAATAAAAAAGACTGATAGCCTATTCGTTCGCAGAGTGCGTTCAACACATCAGCCGATGTACGCGGGCTCACGGCTGCATACGCTACACGGGCATCATGATCAAACACAATGCTACCGGTGCCCTCCAGAAAATGTTCGTCGCTGACATTGTCACGCAAATCGATCATCCGATCCAGCTGTCCGAACTTCATCACCGTTTCAACAATTTTTGAAGAATATTCCCTTCGCCGGTTCGGTGCCATCATCGGATACACCACAAGACAACCCTCTTCATGGGTACTGAACCAGTTATTCGGGAAAATGGCATCCGGGGTATCGGGATCGGACGAATCCATCACCACCACTTCAATTCCTGCAGCACGTAACGTCTTCAACACCTTATCAAACTCCGCCATGGCCAATGCATGTACATCAGAAGAAACCTTGTTTTGCTGAAAAGCATTGCTACCGGCTGTCTGGTCATTAAAACCAAAACGGGCAGGACGCACCATCAGAACAGTATTGGCCGGAGCATTCACACGTCAAAAATACATGGGACAATACGGCGAAAACCGTGGATTACCTTTCTTGTATTAACGCAGTTTTCAACGAAACCATAAACCAACAACGATCAGATAAAAGGTAATTTCAGAAATAAAGTCGGATTATAAGGGGAAAACACTTCAACAAACAACGGAAACACTTATTCGCCGAGAAAAAACCGCATAGCCAGTTCGTAGCTTCTGAGGCCGAGTCCCGCTATAACGCCTTTACACTTCGCAGCCATCAACGAATGATGCCTGAACTCTTCACGGGCATATACATTTGAAATATGTACCTCCATGACCGGCGTTGAGATGGACGCCACCGCATCGGCAATCGCCACTGATGTATGGGTATATCCTCCGGCATTCAGAATGATGCCATCGGCGGAAAAGCCAACTTCCTGCAAGCGGTTGATCAGCTCCCCTTCCACATTACTCTGGAAATAGCCAATATCGACAGCCGGGAACATCTTGCGAAGGTCATGCAGAAAAGCATCAAAGTCCATATTACCATAAATTTCCGGTTCACGTTTTCCCAGCAGATTAAGATTCGGGCCGTTGATTATTTCGATTCTCATAAAGCACGAAGATACATGATCTTTCCGATTGGCGCGTATCTTCGCACCATCATGCAGGTATGGAATTCCTATATAAAAGGCTTCAAAAGCTATCTGCGGCTGGAGCGTTCACTTTCGGCGAATACACTGGAAGCGTATGAACGAGATCTGGAGAAACTGGTGCAGTATCTCGATTTTAAAAAAATCTCTGTAGTACCCGAGCAGTTACGACATGACACACTGCAGGATTTCATAAAATGGATCAACGAACTCGGCATGACCGCCCGCACACAGGCGAGAGTACTCTCCGGCATCAAAGCTTTTTATAAATATCTGCTCATGGAAAATGTCATCAATGATGATCCAACTGAGCTGATTGAAGGCCCTAAAATCGGACATAAACTTCCCGACTTTCTGACTGTAGAAGAAATCAATGCCCTGTTTGCGGGCATAGATCTGAGCGAACCCGAAGGCCAGCGCAACAAAGCCATGCTGGAAACACTCTACTCCTGCGGACTCCGCGTAACGGAGTTAACCGGATTACGGATCTCACAAACCTACCCGGATGTTGGTTTCGTAAAAATCACAGGAAAAGGCAACAAGGAAAGGATTGTACCCATCGGCAATTCTGCATTAAAGCAAATTCAGCTATATCTCGAAAGTTACAGAAATCATCTCAACATTCAACCCGGACACGAAGACTATCTCTTTCTCAACCGACGAGGCCGAAGACTAACCCGTGTAATGGTATTTACGATCATAAAAAATCTGGCCGTAAAAACAGGAATCCGATCGACGATTAGCCCACACACCTTCCGGCATTCATTCGCCACCCACCTCATTGAAGGCGGGGCTGACTTAAGGGCTGTGCAGGAAATGCTGGGACATAGCAGCATCACCACCACCGAAATTTACACCCATCTCGACCGTGATTATCTCCGCTCGGCTATCCTGCAATATCATCCCCGTGGATAGTGTGAAAAAGAAAAGAGCTTCATTCTAAGACATCCTCTTAATTCCCTAATTTAAAACAGGTTAAATCAATTACACAACAACGCCACTTCAAATCTTTTCAACCATTTTTCAATACGGTTTGTTGAGGAATTCAGAAAAAAGTATTTTTATCCAAACCATCCCTGAAATGGCTTATCAATTTAACGACGCAACCATCGTCAACATTATTGACGAAACAGAAAAAGTAAGAAGATACTTTATCAAAGTTCCGGACGAAGTTCCATTTACCTTTAAAGCAGGTCAGTTCATCATGCTGGACCTGCCCATCGATTCGAAATACACCAACAGAAGTTACTCGATTGCATCTCCTCCTACACCGGACAATATATTCGAGCTATGCATTGTCCTGAATGAGAAAGGACTTGGCACACCCTACATGTGGGAAAACTTCAAGATCGGAACTACGGTTAAGATCTCCAAGGTGCTTGGGAAATTCCAACTGCCAGAAACCATTGACCGGGATATTTGTTTCATTGGAACAGGTACAGGAATTGCGCCTTTACGTTCGCAGATACTTGACATCCTCAACAAAGGCATTCCTCATCAGCATCTGCATTTAGTATTTGGCAACCGTTGGGAAAAGGATATTATTTACAGAAAAGAAATGGAAGCTCTGATGGAACAACATCCTTCCTTTAAGTTTTATCCGGTACTCAGCAGAGACAACGAAGGATGGACCGGAAGAAAGGGATATGTACATGGCATCTATGAAGAGATTTTCAAAGACAGGAGGCCTGCTTACTTTTACATCTGCGGATGGGCCGACATGCTGAAAGAAGCGCGTCACCGTCTGGAAGTGATGGGATATGACCGTAAAGCGATTCGATTTGAATCCTACGACTGATTTCCATTACCGGCACTGAAGAGCAAATAGAAATGAGCGGAAAAACTTCCCGGCTTGTAAAAATTCTAAAGCGCAACGAAGCACCCGAATATGGCTTCGGAACGAACAGTAACGAATCGGGGCAGCGCATCCTGAATAAAAACGGCAGTGCGAATATCGTCAGACTCGGAGAGCCCGTTTTCAATGTGGTTAACGTTTACCACTCACTGATCACGATGAGCTGGTGGAAATTCAACGCAGTCATTCTTCTCTATTATTTTATACTGAACTTACTGTTCACACTAGCGTATTACCTCTTTACTCCCGATCAGTTAACCGGCATGTTATACACCACCCCCGGAGAGCATTTTCAGGAGATCTTTTTCTTCAGTGCTCAATCGCTCACAACGGTTGGATATGGCCGGATCAATCCGACCGGCACACTGGCCAGCAGTCTTGCCAGCCTGGAAGCCCTCGTTGGACTGATGGGCTTCGCACTCGCCACCGGATTATTATACGGTCGGTTCAGCAGAGCAACAGCGAAGCTACTTTATTGCGAAAACCTGCTCATTGCTCCATATGCGCATCCGGTAAAATCGGTAGACGCTCCAACAGCCCTATTGATCCGCATTGCCAATGCCCGCAGGAATCAATTGATAGAAGTAGAAGCGCAGGTACTTTTCGCTTATAACGAAGAAATCAACGGAAAGATCACCAGAAAATTCCAGCAACTCACACTGGAGGTCAATAAAATCAGTTTATTAGCCATGTCGTGGACCATTACCCATCCGATCAACCCCGAGAGTCCGATTTATGGCTTGAGTCCATCCGACTTCGAATCGCTCGATGCAGAAGTATTTGTCAGCGTGAAAGCCATTGACGACACCTATGTTCAACAAGTGTACGACCGTACCTCTTACAAATGGAACGAGATCATCTGGAACGCTAAATTTGAACCTGTTATAACGAGAGTTCCCGATGGGCGTACTGCGATTGATCTCACCAAATTATCCTCCTATCAACTACTGGACTAGCACGAAATGAATAAAGGGATAATGTTACTGTTCGCTATTTTGATTTCCTGCGGAACTTCACCCGCACAGGACAGCAAAGAAGAACAACTATACCGTTACGCTGTTAAATTACAGCAGGAAGAAAAATACACTGATGCTTTAACGATTTACAAAAACCTCCTTAAAAACGACTCTTCCAACATTGAATACCTCTGGAGGTCGTCCTTTATCTATTCAAAACTCGGCTTCAATCAGCCAGGCGAGAAGCAACAACAGCAATGGTACAATACAGCGCTTTATCTGGGACGAAAAGCCATCACCCAGCATCCGCAAAATGCCTATGCACACTACGTATATGCCATGGCGTTAGGGCGCATGAGCGAAAATGCAAGCAGCAAAGTGAAAATTGACAATGCACGTCAGATAAAAACCGAAGCAGAAACCGCCATCAAACTGGATCCAAAGCTGGCCGGCCCTTATCATATTATGGGGAGATGGCATCGTGTTGTTGCAGGATTCTCCGGTTTTGAACGAACAATGATCAAAGCCATTTTTGGCGGCATACCCGGCGGCACCTACGAAGATGCTATCCGATACTTTGAAAAAGCGATCCTGCTGGAACCCACAAACGGAATACATTACTTTGAGCTTGCTTCTACCTTCATTGAACGCGACGGCACTAACGACAAAGCACAGGCAAAGAATTGGCTACAGAAAGCGATATTGATTCAGGTAAAGTCGGACGATGATGCGATCAACAAAAAGAAATGCGAAGACCTGCTTAAGAAAATAAACGCCGGTTAATTTTTCTTCTTTTTCAGAAATGGAATCCAGTCGAATGCTTCCGGAGCCACGTTTGTTTTATAGATAACCAGCAAATACACCAGAGAAACCCAAACGCCTCTGATTACAATATTCACTGCAGGCAAACTGGTTAGTGGCATTAGCCAGCCGATTGGAAAAAGTATAGCCACCAATACCAGCACAACAATATTCCCTCTTTCAAATGGCTGAAGCCGGAAATGCTTGTGAACAAACCAGAATAAAAGACCGTTATAGAAAAAAGAAGCAAGACACGTTGCCCAGGCTGCTCCGGTCATACCCAGCAAGGGTATCAAAAAGGACTGAAGGAACAAAACAACAATAGCCAGCAGAATCAGAAAAACAGCACCATATTTATACTTGTCTGAATTAAATAAAACTGCCGCATTTAATCCGGTTGCCATATTAAAAAGACTACCTGCACTAAGAATCAAAACTACCGGTGCACCATCTCTGTAAACGGCAGGAAGGAATGTAAATAAATCGCGGATATTCAGATTGACATTCAAAAACAAAAAGCCTCCAATCATAAACATATACATGCTCGATTTCCGGTAGATGGCATCAATCTCTGAGATATTATTCTCTTGCCAGGCATAAGCAATTTTAGAAGAAGCGATCCGGTCAAAGGCATTCAAAGGGGCTTCAATAATGGTCGGAATAAAGGCTGCTATCGTATAAATACCGACAAACCCCAGCGGCATATACTGACCGATCATAATAGAATCGAAATATTTCAGTCCAATAGAAGCGACGCTGGCAAACCACAACAGCAAACCGTATCTGATCAGTTGAAACACTTTCATCTTTTTCATGTACGTCCAATCGATGTTAAATCCCGGTTTATCGAAATAAAAAACATACAGCAACAATCCCATCAGCTGGACCAGATAAATCAGCGTAAAACAGAAAATAAACTGATCCAAAGAAATCCATCGCAAATAATAAATACTCACAACAGCGATCGTCATCAGCCGCACACCGATATCATTGATATAAGTAGGCACTGTACTTTTCAGGTTCGACGAACAATAAATAGAAACCACAGAGGTAAAAGAAACCGCCAAGGTCAGTGGAAACACATAATAAAAGAACTCATTGAATAAAGGTGATTCAGCTGCATACCTCGACATGATAAAATCCTTACAAACGAAAAGAACGGCTCCAGCCAGTAAAAATCCCAATAATGGAAACAGTAGCATGAAACCAAAATAACCATGATGACGGTTATCCGGATCTCTGAACGAAGGGAAATAGCGAATCGTGGCACTGCCGATCCCCAATGGAACAAACATCGCCACCAGTAAGGAAAAGGAATACAAAACACGGGTCAAACCAATTTCTTCCTTTGATAAAAAGTGCGGCTGAACAATCAGCAGGTTTACAAATCCGATTGCAAAACCAATATAGGTAGCAATTGTATTTTTAATCCCTTGTCTTTTGATTACACCCATCCGAATCCGGTCTGTTTTACCGCGACTAAAATAAAGGAAAGGACTGCACGTGTAAAATCACTATCTACCTCATTTACAGGCAGTTGACTAATCCCTGATAATAATTATATTCATTTGACCTTTAATTACTTACATTTAACCAACCTAATTCAAGAAAACCTAATTTCTTTCACATGAAAAAATACTTACTATTTCTCATTCTGATCATCGGCTTTCAATATGCGCAAGGCCAGTATTGGGAGCAAATGACAGCTTTCCCCGGAACATTACGACATTCGTCCGGGTCTTTCAGTATAAATGGGAAAGGCTATATCGCCGGAGGTTACGGAGCCAACAATCAGGTTTTGAATGATGTATGGGAGTATGATCCTACTAATGACTCATACATTCAGAAAAACAATCTCCCGATAGAGGTATATGGGGCCAGTTTTTTCGTTGCAAATAATATTGCCTACATGATTAACGGCTGGACAAGTACCGCCGGAAATACCAATGACACACTTTATAGCTACGATTCACAAAACGACACCTGGACGCCCATAACCGCTTATCCCGGCACACCGGCATATACTTGCGCCAGTTTTGTACTGAATAACAAGCTGTATGTTGGAATTGGCTATTCGCCCTACACCAACGAATTGTGGGAATATGATTTCATCGCTGACGTATGGACTCAAAAAGCCAACTATCCAGGAAGTGACCGTCAAAACTGCACAGCGTTTGTCATTAACAATATTGCATATGTTGGACTCGGTGCAGATCCAACTTCCGCATTTGATGATTTTTACTCCTATGATCCGGTTAATGATCAATGGACTTTGGTGACCACATTCCCGGGAACAGAACGTTATGCTGCAAATTGTTTCGTGATTAACGACAAAGCATACATCAGCTGCGGTTCTGACCAAAGCAACTTCCTTACTGATTGCTGGGAATTTGACCCTGCTACACTTACATGGACACAACTTCCAGACTATGGTGGAGCGCCAACTCATGCCTGTAATTACTTTACCATTAACGGAATCGGTTACGCCGGTTTAGGTCGGTCAGCAGTATTTAATTCTGATATGTGGAAATTTATTCCTGCCGGACTGAACGAAATCCGCGGTTTTGCTTTCAGGGATCACAATGCAAACAGTACTTATGATGCTAACGATACACCGGAACAACAATTATTGGTTCAGGTTTCTCCCGGTGGAAAAATCTATTCAACCAACAGCGCCGGACTCTTTAAACTTCCTGCTGACACACAAATTACCTACACCCTCAGTGTACTCAATACTCCCGCTAATTACTCACTTTCCGGAACATTAAATCCAATCACCTTTACCACCTCTGGCAACATCGACTCCTCCTCACAAATTATTTTAACACCAGGCAATGTTGTCACTGACGCTTCGATTCATCTTAGTTCTATTACTCCTATTCGCGCCGGTTTTGACGGATTCTATTCCATTACGTGCAAGAATGAAGGAACCGTATTTCTGGATTCACTGGATATAACAATGTATCTCGACAGTGGATTATATTATGTAAGTACAACACCTGCATCCACTCCCATTTCGGTTTCAACATACAATGACACTATTCAATGGCGCATTTATAACCTCCAGCCCGGCGCCACCAATTCATTCCTGGTCCGTTATTCATTTGTCGGATTTACAGGAACCATGGGAGATTCAATTTTCGCAGATGCATCTGTGAATGCCTGGGTGACAGAAATTGATACAACCAACAACTACTCAACCTATGTTGATACCCTGGTTGGCTCATTTGATCCGAATGACATCAGCGTATCTTCCGAGTTGCTTACACCTGCTCAAGTTGCAGCAGGAACATGGCTGACATATAAAATCCGCTTCCAGAATACCGGTACTTATCAGGCCAACTTTGTTCGCGTATTTGATAACATTCCTGCACAGCTTGATCTCTCAACGTTCCAACTAGTCTCCTACAGTCACCAGCCCTGTACGTATACGATAGACGGAAATAATACGATAAAATTCGATTTCCCAGGCATCATCCTGCCAGATTCCAATCACAATGAACCGGAAAGTCATGGATATATTGAATACCGTATCAAACCAATGAACAACCTCGTACTGGGTGATCTCATCACCAACCGCGCAGAAATATATTTCGACTTCAACCCTGCCGTGATCACCAACGATGCTGTAACTGTTATTGACAACGCTACTTCTCTTGTTGAGGTTAACGCCGGAAATAATGATATCCGTGTATTCCCCAATCCCTCTGATGACTTTATCCGTGTTCAATTGCCCGAAGGACAGCAAACGGCTAACACCATCACTGTGATCATTTTCGATGTAACCGGAAAGAAAACCGTTCTCGGATCTGATTTAAATAGCGAACTGATCAATGTAAAATCGCTTGCCAGCGGGTATTACCGCATTCAGCTCATCCAGAATGATGGTCAGGTGTTAAACGGAAGTTTTGTGCGCAAGTAGAGCATACTAAACAATAAAATGAAAGAGGTTGTCTGTAATTGCAGGCAACCTCTTCTCTTTTTTAATAAGATTGAAACGTATCGAATCAACGACTTCTTTTCAGGAAATTTCATTGTATAACATTACGATCGTTGATGGCCTTCTGATAAATCAGCATCAGATCACCGATATTAGCATCAATATCATGATACTTTTCTGCATACTCGCGGCTGTATTTTCCAGCCTGATTTCTATATGCAACATCTGACAACAACTTCCTTAATACATCTTTAATAGTATCCGGATTAGCATTAATTATCGGAGAATTTTCAGGAAAGCACTCCAGCACGGACGGTTTCATAAAACAAACAACAGGTTTGGCAAATGCGAAGGCTTCCATTGCAGCCATTCCGTAGCTGCCAAGAATGATCTGATCAACGAAAATATCACAACGTCCAATTTCTTTCAGAACATCGGTACGCTTCATTTTGTATGCACGCACATATTCAAAATCAAATTCCGACCTGAGCTCATCCAATGCTGCTTCAATATAGTTTGTCCCCTTGGCCACCGGAGCAGTAGGCGCATGTACAATCCGAGGTTTGGTTTGATGCAGGTCTGGCGGTGAAGGCGGATAATCCCCCAGATCGATCCGCTGAATAAACCGGTAATATTCAGGAAACAGATCGGTTAAGATGTACTGTTCCATTCCTGGAAATACCAATGGCCGGAAACCTGCTTTTCTGAATCTAAGTTGTGTTTCACGCGACTGCTGCATTGATTCATACGGATATTCATAACCGTTGTGATAAGCAATCTTATAATACTTGTTATCTGCAAACTCAACCTCCGGAATGCGGATATCGCTGCCCACCCATTCCACCAGCGCCGGTTTCTTCAACACACGGATAAAAGGAAAAAGAATATTATCCAGTTGTTTATTAAAGGACCCGCAATAATGAATCACATCGGCCCAGAATATGCCGCGAATCGCATGGAACAGAAATCTTCCGAAATTCCATAGTTTATGAGGCCAGCCAAACCGCAGACCTTTCAATGGGAACTCAAGTGCCGCCGATTGTTGCTGATAGCTATTTGTATCGAGAAACAAAGCCCTTACCTGCACCCCTCTCTTCAACAAGCGGTCGGTGGTTATCGCCGGCATGGAGGCGATATTGGTAGGGAGAATCAGCACTTTCATCTCATTGACTTTTTACCTCTCATCGTGATCCCGTAAAAATCCTGGTGCTCCCATTGTATTTCCAATCCGCAATCAACAAACCAGCCACGAATTTCTTCCAGCGTATGGCGCGTACAATTCTGCGGATGATACCAGTCGTAATTGATCACCGAATTATCATGAAAGTTAAACGAATCGTTCCAGAAACACTTAAAGAAAAAGTGATAAACAAACCGTTGCAGGTCATATTCACCGGCTTCAATACCGAGTACATCGAGTGCCGGAATTTTAACTTTCTGGCCGCTCTCTGACAATTGTTTTCCAAAGGAGGTGATCTCATCACACACTTTCATAGCCTCGTCGTAACTGAGTCCTGCGATTTTATTTCGGATATAATCATCAGCATATTCTCTCAGCGGTGCTTTTTTCCGGTACACATAAATCGCAATTTCACCTCCAGGCTCAAGAATACCCGTCAGGTTTTTGAATGATGCGAATGGATCGTCGGTGTGATGCAGTACTTCCTGACAATAGATAAAATCGAATTTTCCGAGATCGCTCAGATCACCCAGCAGGTTCTTTGCAAAAAACGAAGTATTGGCTACACCCTCAAAATTTGAACGCGCTATATCTGCCGCAACGAGATCAATACCGGTGATAGCTGATTCAGGTTTTGAAAGTGATCGCAGCAAGGCAGTCACCCTCCCGTTACCACAGCCTGCATCCAGTATTCTTTTCTTTCCCGACAGGTAGCTGCTGAATGCCTCATCGCTTTGAAATCCATTACGACGGATGATCCAGTTTCTGATTTCTGAAGCCGGATCCAGTGTTTCACTGAATGCCAGATTCGGATTGTTTTTCCATTTATCGTGGAAGCTTGTTGCTGTATTGTTACTCATTGAAGGCAGTTTTTAATTCCGTCTTTCCAGTGTATCACCGGAGAATAGTTAACCAGTTTATATATTTTTTCAGAATCGGCGATGAGCGTTAATGGCTGAGATCCGGCCGGGTCATTTACGTTCAATTGCACACCTCTGTCTGCAGCAATAAATGCTGCCACTTCACCGAGGTCGGTTGTTTCATTTCCTCCCAGATTGAACACCTCGCAGCCTTTCTCAGTCTGCAATTGCATAAGCCGGCCTATTATTTCAGCCACATCGGTTATATACGCAGGACGAAACACCATGCCTCTTCCGCCATTAAGTGTTAATGTCTCTCCATTTTTCACCCGATCGATGATACCCGGAATCAACATGTTTTGTTGCCCCGGCCCATACGGGTTAAATATCCGCAGCAGTTTTACATTAAACACGGTGCCATATGGTGTGAGTAACTGTTCTGCGGCCAGTTTTGATGCCGCATAGTAACTACCGGCTGCCGTGGGAGAAGTTTCAGTGATTAATGTATGATCAGGCACATAGACACTACCGGTAGAAGCATAAATAAATTGCTGCACGCCCTTTGTCGCAGCCCAATCGGCCAGACGGGCCGGTGCCGCAGTGTTCACATTGAACATATCGGTCGCGCCCTGAGGGAACTCACGAAAACGTGCGGATTGCGCCAGATAAAGCACACCATCCACTTCAATGTTCTGCAAGGCCGGAAGAAAATCGCCATTCAGATCTCCTTCAACGAATTGCAAACGCGGGTGCCGGAAACCAGGCACCGAACGCTGCAGGACGATAAATTCCGATCCCTCCTTCTCAGAAAGAAGATGTTTCAGGAGATTTCGCCCGATAAATCCATTAGCACCTGTGATCAGCCATTTCATAATCTTCGGGTTTTTCGCCATCCACAAACAAACGGATCCACCATTCAAAACAAATGAACGACCAGATCAATAATCGGTGATTTACTTTATGTTGCTGATGCTCATCAAGTGTTTTCCGGATAAACGATGGCTGGATAAAATCAATGATCCGTGAGTTCTTACCTCCTATCAATCTCGAAACATAATTGAAATTTTCTCCGCGGTACCACGATTCATCGGGTGCAGAGAAGCCTTGTTTTTTACGATTGATAATCTGGTCAGGAATGATCTCTGCCATAGCCTTACGCAGTACATTTTTTCCATCATTAAACTCCATCTCGAATTTCCGGAGCTTTCCGATTTCATTTTCATCTATCCTGGCCATCTCCTGCAAGCGGCCAAGTTTATAACGCACCGGAATTTTCTGGGCAAAGCTCACCAGTTCGTTATCCATAAACGGAAACCGTTCTTCCAGTGAATGAGCCATGGCCAGTTTATCACCGACCACGAATAAAGCTGGTAAAAAGGTCTTCGCTTCGAAATACAGCGAATTCTTAATATGATCTTCCTGATTATTATATTTCAGTGTATCATTATACAGGAAAACATTTCTGAAGATATCATAGGCATTTCGTCCAGCTGAAGTCGCCTTGTAAATTTCAGGAGTAAAGAAGTCGCTTTTCTCATCATCATTTACCAGGCGCTGCCAGAAACTATAATATTCACGGAAGTACTTCTCCTGATTGATCGAACTGCTGACCCGGTAATAACGCCATGGATAGCCGCCGTACAACTCATCTCCTCCGGCGCCGCTGAGGCATACTTTCACAAACTTGGAAGCGAGTCCGGCAATATAAAAGTTGGGATACGACATCCCCACCCGCAAATCTTCCAGATGCCATACCAGTTTCGGAACTGCCCATGAAAGATCACTGCTGTTCAGCACTTGTTCGTAATGTTCGGTTTTGAAAAGGCTGGCCATGATTTCCGCGTCCCGGCGTTCATCGAAATTGGCTTCACGTCCGGTAGTTGACGACATATCAAACCCGCAGGTAAACGTACGCATCCGGCGAACATAGGAACTCGCAATGGCTGTAATCGAACCGGAGTCCATGCCACCACTGAGGTAGGATCCAACATCCACATCAGCCACCATCTGGCGTTTCACTGCTTCTTTGAAAAGCCGCAAGGTTTCTTCAACCGCAACCTGTTCATCAATTGTATCATCCGTATTGGAGAAATCATAATCCCAGTACGACCATTCTTTTTTGTTCAGGTATCTGTCAAACTCCAGGACCCGCGCAGGAGCCAGCATCTGCACGCCTTTGAATAAAGTTCCAAACCGGAAAATATTCTGAAACGTGAAATACTCATTCAGCGCATCATAGTTGATGTCAAACGAATAAGAAGGATGACGAAGAATACTCTTCACCTCTGACGAAAAAATCAGCTGTTCATTATTAAAGTAAACATAGAGCGGTTTTACACCGAAGCGATCTCTTACAAGAAACAAACGTTCTTCAGCTTCATCAAACAATGCAATGGCGAACATACCATTCAGGCGCTCGAACACCTTTGATCCCCATGCCCGAAATCCTTTCAGGACAACCTCTGTATCGGATGTTGTTTGGAACGAATAACCCTGTGCACGTAATTCCTCTCTCAGTTCTTTGAAATTGTAGATTTCTCCATTGAAAACGATTACCAGTTTTCCCTCTGGATCCACCATGGGCTGATTAGCTGCAGCAGATAAATCGAGAATAGATAAGCGCGCATGCCCGAATCCAAATTTACCGGAAGTGTATACCCCCTCTGCATCCGGACCACGGTGACGGATAGCCGCAATCATATCCCTCAGCACCGAAACCTCGGCAGGACGATCACTTTTACTGGCGAAACCGCAAATACCGCACATTGGAGAATTCCGGTCTGTTTATTTAGAGGATGATTTTCTCCAGTCAATCAACTTCAGCAAACCATCCTTGAGCGAATAACTATAGCGAAAACCAATCTCAGAAATGGCTTTATCGACAGCAGCAATTCTGTTCTTCACAAACTGGCGGGCATCATCTGGTGCATAGGGCTTGAACTGAACTTTCAGTTCAGAATTTCTCAAATTCAGAATAAGATCGCACAACTCACGGATGGTGGTCTGAATTCCGGTTCCAACATTGTAGAAACCCAGGTGCACATCCGACTTCAGTGCCTGAATATTACACTCTGCCACATCATCCACATAGATGAAATCATATGCCTGTGTGCCATCTCCGTTGATGAGCGGAGCTTCATTCAGATCAATTTTATTCAGCATGATTGGAATTACACCGGTATATGCTGCATGCTGATCCTGGCCGGGGCCATATACATTCATATAACGCAAACCAACAATCGGCAGATTATAACGATCGTTATAAGCAGTACACATCGCTTCACCGGCAATTTTTGTTGCACCGTAGAAGTTTTTGTTGTTAAACGGATGATCTTCGGTCATGGGTACCGTGAGCGCATCACCATACACCGAAGCCGATGACGAATACACCAGTTTTTTGACTTTATTATTTACGCAAGCTTCCAGCACATTGAATGTACCAGCAATATTCACCTCGAAAGCCGTACGCGGATAGTCCTTACAATGCAGGAGCCACATGGCTGCCAAATGAAAAACAAAATCAACACCTTTCATGGCATCATTGAGAATATCAATATCACGGATATCTCCACCCACTTCAAAAATCCTTACACGGGGATCAGTCAGGACATCATCAATATTGATCATCTTGCCTCTCACAAAATTATCGTAGATGATGACTTCCTTCACTTCTTCAGAAAGGAGGCGCCGAACAACTGCAGAACCAATAAAACCGGCCCCGCCGATAACAAGTATCTTACTGTTTTTCAATTCATTAGCCATAACAAGGTATAATTTGCCTCGAAATTACGAATAATACGGGAAAGACTGAGAGCGCTGAGGGGGGGATCAATCTGTTGGCAACTAAACAGAATGTTTCAACCACCAGTTCAAAACGACTAATCGCCAAACCAGATTGGCGTAACGATTATCGCCTGCTTTAAAATCCTTGATAAGCTGTGATGCCTTTTCTGTCTTGATAAAATCAATATCCATGAACGACTGATCCAGCAGGTGCTTCAGTGGACCTCTTAACCATTTCACCTCTCCCGGAGTTACAAAGCCTTTCTTGTCTTTACGCTCAACAATAGCATCCGGCATAATACCTCTCATCGCCTCCCTCAGGATTTTCTTGGTAACGCCCGATGATATCTTATGTTGATCGGAGAGTGAGAAGGCGAATTCGGCAATTTTATGATTCAGAAATGGCACTCTTGACTCAATAGAAAAAGCCATTGAGTTGCGGTCTTCAAATTGTAATAAAGTAGGTAAACTAGTTGTGAATGTCAGATGATAAAGAAACTGATTCAACCTTGATCCCTTCTTATCAGAAAGTGCAAAAGGTACGCCGTCTTCTGTGGCCAAAAACGGGAGGTATTTATAATATTCAAGCTGATACAAACTCTGCTCTGATTTCAGTCCGGCCAGCACACTTTTCAGCAGCACATCCATCCTTTTTTTACCGTCAAAATCCTGCATGACGGCATGTGCTGAAGACTCGCTCATCATGGCACCAATACGGCCTTGTCTGAATGCGCCACCAATCAATCTGTAAAAGGAATGCATGTATCCGCCCAACATCTCATCGGAGCCTTGTCCATCCAATACTACTTTGATCCCTTTCGATGCAGCCAGTTTCATCACAAAGTACTGTGATATCGGCGAAGAACCCGCCAAAGGCACATCGGCATGATAAATTGCATGAGCAAATGACTCACGGATTTCATCATCAGAAGGTGTAAAATAAAAGGGCTCCAGATGATCGTATTTTTTTAAAACTTCCTTCACCCAGGGGCGTTCATCCACTTCATTCTTTCCTTCATAATAAACCGTAAATGTTTTAAATTTAGAAGAAGCATAATCTCTGCCGATGACGGAAGCAATTGCTGATGAGTCAAGTCCGCCGCTCAAGCAACCGCCAACTTCCACATCACTGCGCATATGTAAGGCGATACTCTCTTCGAACAATGCTCTGAACTGAGCCGCTGCATCCGAATCTGACAACTGCCGCTGATGACCTGTATCAATATCCCAGTAACGGGTAATAACCGCCTGCTGCCCCGGACGAATTAGAAGATTATGCGCGGCAGGCAATGCTTTCAGGCAAGTAAAATAAGTCTCGTCGTGATAGGCATTCCAACCCATCTGAAGTCCTCTGTAAACCTGTTGGTGATTGATATCCTTCGTAAATACAGGTGATGGAAACAATGCCTTATACTCAGACCCGAAATAAAACCGATTTCCGGACTCAATAAAGAAGAAGGGTTTAATTCCAAAACGATCACGGGAACAGAACAATGTTTGCTCCTTTTGGTGCCAGATTGCGAAAGCCCACATACCGATAAACCGGTCAACGCAGGCGGGCCCCCAGGCCTCATAAGCAGCCAGAATCACCTCTGTATCGGATTGAGTATGGAACTGAGCTCCATCTGCCTCCAGTTCTTTCCGGATCTCCCGGTAATTATAAACCTCTCCATTATAAACAATCGCCAAATCCCCTCTGAACATCGGCTGATTCCCTTCACTGCTGAGGTCAATGATGGATAGCCGGTTTTGACCTATTGCCAGATCATCCTGTACCCACATTCCCCGGGCATCAGGACCACGATGTGCTATAGCTTCCAGCATCCTGCCCAGAACGCTTCTTTTGTCGTCTGTTCCGAGAGTTCTATCAATAAAACCAGCTATGCCGCACATATACAAGATAATAACGACAAAAATAAAAACAATATATTTGTGGATCAACGTAACCATGAAAAAAGAAAAAGTACTTGTACTGGCTCCGCACACAGACGATGGAGAATTGGGTTGTGGAGGTACAATAGCCCGCAAAATTGAAGAAGGAGCAGAAGTAATGTATGTTGCATTCTCAATTTGCACTCGATCATTACCGGAAGGCTGGGATCCAATGACCCTTGCTCATGAGGTAAAAAAAGCGACTAATATTCTCGGAATTAAATCTGATAATTTAATCCTTTTTGACTTTGACGTACGAAGATTCAAAGAAGTTAGGCAAGAAATTCTTGAAGAATTGGTTAAGATCAATAAAAAATTTAAACCAGATCTTGTGTTGGTACCATCACCTACAGATATTCATCAAGATCATCAGGTAATAAGTGAAGAAGGACTGAGAGCCTTCAAAAATGTATCTATTTTCGGGTATGAATTACCCTGGAATAACACATCCTTCAATACCCGATGTTTCATTAAACTTGAAGAAAAGCATATCACCATTAAGATCAAAGCACTTCAGGAATATGCATCGCAAAAACACAGGACATATTTAAATGCCAAATTTATTGAATCACTCGCCATTACCAGAGGTGTTCAGATAAACCACCAATATGCTGAAGCATTTGAAGTCATACGTTGGATAAACTAATAACATGCCATTTATTCATCAAATAATCGCCTCTATAGGCAACGATCTGGAGTTTAAATTCGTTGGAAATGAAAGCACCGAAATTACAACTGTAATCGCTTTTAAGGAAGCTCTGGAAAGCCCCCAGGAATCGGCACTTTCATGGATAAATGATAGAAATGCCGAAAATATCGAGAAGTTACCCGTCGTTGGACTATTGATCTTGAGTAAATCCTCCTATCATAAATTCAGAAATCAAAATAACAACTTTCTGGTTACAGATAGTCCAAGGCTTCTGTTTATGGAAATTCTTAAAAGGAATTTCAAAACAATAAGAAAAGGAGGTATTGAAAAATCGGCACAGATTTCTCAAGATGTGATAATTGGAGAACATACCTATATTGGCCACAATGTGATAATTGAAACTGGCTGCAGGATTGGAAGCAACTGCGAAATTCTGCATAACACCGTCATTTTATCAAACACCATTATTGGGAATGACTCCAAAATTGGATGCAATTGCACTATTGGAAATTTTGGTTTTGGATACGAAAAAGACGCTGAACAGAACTGGGATCAGATAGAGCATCTCGGCTCTGTTGTAATAGGAAATAATGTCCATATACACAACAATACCTGCATTGACAGAGCAGTACTTGGAAAAACAATAATCGAAGACAATGTAAAGATTGATAACTTAGTGCATATCGCACACGGTGTACACATTAAGAAAAACTCACTCATTATTGCTAATGCTATGATAGCAGGCAGTTCAGTAATCGGAGAAAATTGCTGGATTGCTCCAAGTGTTTCTATTAAAAATCAATTAACAATACCAAATAACGTTAACTCTGGAATCGGAGCTGTAATTCTGAAATCCCCCGAGCCTTTCCAAACTGTGATTGGAAATCCTGCAATTAGTATAGAACAATACAAAGAATGGAGTACCCTGAAGAAAAAACTACTGAACAAGTAGACTGTTAAAACTAAACAGTATCTAAAATCCGCTCCAATTCTAAAGTCGTTTGTCGTCGGGAATATTTCAGTATGTTCTTTTTCTCAAATTCAAATTGATTTGTCAGTACCTTGACTAGAAAATTACTAATACCTTGGATATTCGTTCTGCTATAAACAAATCCACATCCTGACTCCTCCAATATCTTAGCTGCATCTCCGTTCTCATCACCTAGACAAATTACCGGGTTCCCAGTTGCAATATATTCCATTAGTTTACCTGAAATCAGTAAATTAGAAGTTTCACCCGCATCAGCCAGACTATTAAATAAGAGGTCCGCATTCACAATTTGCTCTAAGGCTTTTTTATGCGGCAGGTAGTTGATTACCTCAACCTCAACTTCCGGCTGAAGTTTACTAAATGCATTTATTATTCCTTCTGAAACCTTTCCGATTAATCGAAGAATGATCTTCCCTCTTTTATCTCCGATTTTTATTAACGCATCTTTAATGCCCAAAACAAATGCATCCACTGGTTGGTTATCACTTAGTACACCTAAATGACAAATAACAAAATGAGCATCTACTTTATTCTTTAACAATCCTTCAAATCGATCTGAATCATAACCATTCAACACATAATGAAATTTATCTCTAAGTTTTAAGTTCACTTTACTTGACAGCAAGTCCAGCATCCCGGGTCCAATCGTAATAACCGCATCTGAACATTCCAACACTTGTTTTTCCAGCCACTTATCATAACGACTTGCAAAATTTGTTTTAAACATTAGTTTATTGTAGTAGACCTCAGTCCAGGGGTCTCTAAAATCTGCAACCCACTTCACATTCGTTTTCTGTTTGATATATTTTCCTGCCAAATGAGAAGAATGGGGAGGACCAGTTGTAATTATCATATCTATCCTTTGTTTTTCCATCAAGGATAACACCTCTTTTTCAACAAAGCGATTCCAACCTCTTCTTGCATCAGGAATAAAAAAATTCCCTCGAATAAATCGGCTGATTTTATCCAGAAAGGAAGGAGCTGCATCCCCGGCAAATCCTTGCGGAATAGCATCTTCCTTGGTCTTCTTACCTGAAAATTTTTGATAAATATTAAAAGGCTCCCATGTTTTCGTCTTTATAGTACTAATATTTTCCACCAGATTAACAAAGGAGTCATCAGTGAATTTATATGATGCGACTTCAGGATTAACAGTAATAACTGTCACCTTGAACTTCTCCGGATCTAAGAAATGAGAGAAATAAACCCAACGTTGCACGCCGCTACCTCCGCTGGGCGGCCAATAGTAACTAATTAATACAATATGCTTCACTAGGCTTGATAATCAATCCAATAACAACACTTTTTCAAAAATATTAATATTTCTTATACATTAGCATTAAACTCTTCAAATTAATGAGAAATTTCTTAATCGCTTGTATTGGGGTGCCTTTATTATTTTCAACAGCATCAACTTATGCTCAGAAAACAATCACTATCTCCATGGACCATAATGATGAAGACGCTATGGTATCCAGTTCCGCGCCAAACCAAAATTTCGGAAACTCCTCAGAACTCAACGCAGCTTGCATTGGAACCAATTCAGATGTCCTTCGCTCCTATCTGAAATTCGACTTTTCACAAATCCCTCCAGGGTCTACTATTCTCAGTGCATACTTAACCTTGATTAACAACCCCACTTCAGCATATAACAATGGCAGCCACTCTACCCTTTCAGGTCCCAACACAACCTACATCAGGAGAGTTACTGAGCCTTGGGCTGAATCAACAATCACATGGAATAATCAACCTTCATTGTCACCGGTAAATACAGTACAAATTCCAACAAGTACTCAACCAAATCAGGACTATTTTAATCTTGATATCAAGAGCATTACTCAAGATATAGTAAATTTCCCATTAAAGAATTTCGGCATTTGCCTCCATTTATTAACGGAATCAGGCAACAGGGGTTTAATCTTCAGCAGCAGCGATCATATTAATAGCAGTTTACACCCTAAAATGACTATCACATACACGACCACAGTTTACGCTTGCAAGAATATAAAACTGAATACACATTATTTTGAAGACGTACTTTTATCGAATCTTAATGGTGAAGAAAATATTAACTGGGACAGTTCATTTGAATTCAATTCTCTTTCCTGGACTAATCAAAGCAACCATGTTGATCATCGAACAATATTTAATTTTGATTTGGATTCACTCCTCCAGAATCAAAAAGTAATATCCGCAAAACTTAATTTATTTTATTGTTCATCTTTTAATTCAAATGGTCCTCATTCGCAACTCAATGGACCAAATCAAAGTCACATCTACAAGGTAAAACACCCTTGGTCTTCTTCAACTGTCACATGGGTTAATCAACCTCAAATTGATTCTAACAATTCTACTTTAGTACCCTCCCATATTTTCGATGACGACAACTATTTCGGAATTGACATCTCAAACATTTGTATCAATTTCCAAAACAATCCTTCCGAAAACTTCGGCATGCTCCTTAAATTAGATAACGAATCTCAATATCGAAGGCTAGTATTTGCAAGTTCAAACCATCCGGATTCGCTAATTCGTCCAGAAATCGAATTGGTGTATATCCCAAAAACAAATCAAGAATCTGAACAACAAGGAATAACGGTCTACCCTAATCCCTCTATTGGTTCATTTACAATTTCATCTTTTCAATTTACAGTAAGCCCGATAGAAGTTGAATTATATAATACATTAGGTCAAATGATCATGCATAGTCCGAATGAGGTCGTAACCAATGAAAAGAAACTTCTTCTTGACTTTAGTAATTTGGCTAATGGCGTATATAACATACAGCTTAGACAAAATGGCAATCTATTCAATGCCAGAATTCTGATTTATCATTAGCTCTTAAAAAAGGTAATCGCCTCTATTAAAATAATTCCAAAGCAAAGCAGCAACACCCCGATCGAACCCATCAACGCCATCTTCTCGCCTTTCGCATAGGTTTCCGGCTCGAATTTGAATTCAACCTTATGTTTTCCAGCCGGGACTTCCATGGCCCGCAACGTATAGTTAGCGCGTACATATGGAGTCAGCTTACCGTCAATGTATGCGTTCCATCCTTCCGGATAGTAGATTTCTGAAAACATCACGAGGTTGTTCTTGCTTCCGTTTACTTCGTACTCGAGGTAATTCGGTGCCACTTTTCCCTCTTTCATCACCAGCTTAACACTGGCTGTACTGTCGATGCCTTTTACCGCATTCTTGATATCACCGGCATAACGCTGATCAATGACCGCAGAGGTGCGGGTGTCCAGACTATCGAGCGCCTTCATTTCATCGTCGGCATTGGCAGCCATCTTCCAGTCAGATACAATCCAGCCTGCACCCAATGCGCCGGGATTGGTTTGCACCATGGGCGACTGATCCTGCGGATTGCGTACAATGAAATACTTTGTATTGAGCATGTTCAAGACGTTCATGTTTCCTTTCGAAATCTGATATTCGATCAGCTCCTGATACTTCTTCAACTTGGCACCATGGTATCCTCCGATTGAACGGTGGAAATACGATGTACTCGCATCGTTGAAGGTACTCACCGTAGTATTCATCACTCTATAGTATCCGTTGTCCTGCTTGATTTGCTGATCCGCAGCCGTCATCTCGAACGGAACTTCCGCTTTGGATTTCGAAACGAATTGCTCATTGTTCAGATATCGCTTATCAACGATCCATAAATCGGCAAGAATCAGAAGTGCAATAACCGGCAATACGATGTTTAGTTTGATCTTATCCTGTAACCATGCATATAATAGTCCGAAGCAAATCGCAATCATTAAGAATGATTTGAATGCGTCTGTTCGCAGAATCGATTCACGGTCCTGTTTCAATGCGGCAAGCAACCAGTCGTATTGTTTGAATTGCTCGTCGGTCGGACCTTCAAAATTGCAGAACAATCCCGGTAATAAGGCAAACAGCAGGGTGAGTCCTCCACTGATGTAGAAGGAATACATCAATGCTTTTTTGAGTTTCGCTTTATCGATTGTTCCGTCCGTGAATCTGGAGAGTCCGAGCATGCCGGCAAAAGGAATCATAAACGATGCAATGACCAGCGCCATCGCAACCGACCGGAATTTGCTGTAGGCCGGGAAATGCGCAAAGAAAATATCGGTAAGGGGCGGAAAATTTCGTCCCCAGCTCAGCATCACAAACAATAGCGTAGCGGAAATAATCCACCAGCGCATGGTACCGCCGATGAGGAAGAGCCCCAAAAGGAACAGGAAGAATGGAATGGCGCCATTGTACACGGGACCAGAGGTCATCGGCTGATCGCCCCAATACATTGGAGTTGATCGTGCAAATGATTTCGCCTGCGCTTCACCGGCATTTTGCGTAAGGGCCTTGTAGGTCTCTGAGTTTTTCCCCACCGGATAGGAAGTCGAGCCTCCTGCAAAATCGGCGATCAGCAGCGTCATGGTTTCCATCTTTCCATAACTCCAGCTCAAAGCATAGTCTTTATCGAGACCTGAACTTTCTTTTTTCTCTGTTAACTCCGATTGACTTCGCGTAGAGTATTCGCCATATTCGTACGTGAGCAGGAGATTGGTAATGCTCGGCAAAATGGCAAGTCCGGCAGCAATGCCCAACGCAACACTGGCCTTGACGAATTCTGCCATCTTCTTTTCCTGAATGGAACGCACCGCTTCAAACATCACGAGCATCGCAATGGTAATGGCCAGGTAGTAGGAGATCTGCAAGTGATTGGCATACATCTGCAGTGATAATCCAATACAGGCAATGGCTGCTCCCAACAACCATTTCGACCGATAAGCCATAATCACACCGGCAATTATCATCGGCATGAGCATAATGGCCTGCACCTTGGTGTTATGTCCCGCGGTGATAGATACGAAGTTGAATGAACAAAATGCATATGCGATGGCACCCGCAATACCAATTCTGTAATCGGCCTTGAGGCTGATCATCAGAATGTAAAAGCTGATGAGTCCCAGAAACAACAGATTCGCCGGAGCCGGAAGCCAGAGCATGCTTAAATCGCTCACATAACGAATGAGGTTAGATGGGTACAGTACCGAAATCTGATAGGCCGGCATTCCGCTGAACATGGCACTGGTCCACAAAGGTTCAATACCAGTGGTATTTCTGTAGTCAGTGATCTCTTTCGACATCCCCAGCCATTGGGCGATATCATGTTGCTCCAGCGCCTTGCCGGAGAAGGCGGGTGAGAAATATAAAAAGGTGATGACAAGGAAGATGCCGATCGCGATCAGATGGGGCTGTAATTGCTTCAACAGGGAGGGTTTCATAGCTCTTATTTCGGGTGATGAAAATAAGAAGTTTGCAGGAGATTTTCTCTGCCACCTGAATATTTAACCTCTTTTTAGCTTGAATTTACCCTGTACGACCGGTATCAGTCTTTTACTTCTTCGAAATCAACATATTCTCCGGGATCGTCGCGGAATGTTTTACGGTTGGTGGTATTGCCCGGATCAACATTGACACGTCCTTGTTGCTGCTGTTGTTGCTGTTGTTGCTGCCGGAGATAGTCGGCCTGCCGCTGTTGCATTTTCTGCACTTCACTGAACATTTTCCTGGATACCGCATTCATCAGGAAAAAGAAGATGTAACGGCGAAAGACTCCAAACAGGAGGATGATCACAAGAAATACAAGCAGGAAATCTGACATGGTCTTTTCTTCTAAGTCGTAAGGGGCTCCGTTTTATTTTATCGGCTGAGGTAGAGGTTTCTTTCTGAATATACCTGCTGGAAGAAATCGTCCTGAAGATCGTCAATGAAGTAAATAGCCTCTCCGGTGGATTTCATCTCCGGACCAAGCTCTTTATTCACGTCTCTGAATTTCTCAAAGGAGAATACAGGCACCTTGATGGCATACCCTTCCTTCCTCGGATTAAAATTAAAATCCTTCACTTTCTTCTCTCCCAACATCACCTTGGTTGCATAGTTGACATACGGTTCATCGTAGGCTTTGGCAATGAAGGGCACGGTACGGCTCGCACGGGGATTGGCTTCGATGACATATACAATCTCATTCTTAACCGCGAACTGAATATTGATGAGCCCTTTTACTTTCATCGCTTTCGCAATCTTTTTCGTGATGTCTTCGATCTGACGGATCACATTTTCACTGAGATCAAACGGAGGAAGTACAGCATTGGAGTCGCCGCTGTGAATACCGGCCGGCTCAATGTGCTCCATGATGCCGATGATATAAGCATCTTCTCCATCACAAATCGCATCGGCTTCTGCTTCAATGGCACGATCAAGGAAATGATCGAGGAGGACTTTATTACCCGGAATATCTTTGAGGATATTGACCACATGCGTTTCGAGTTCCTGTTCATTGATGACAATTTTCATACTTTGCCCACCCAGTACGTACGAAGGTCTGACCAGCAGCGGAAATCCGAGTTCACGGCTGAGCTCTACCGCCTGATCGGCATCTTCAATAACACCAAATTTCGGATATGGAATGCCCAGATCGCGCAGCAAGGTAGAGAAGGAGCCGCGGTCCTCGGCAAGATCGAGCGAGGCGAAACTGGTACCGATGATGTTGACTCCGTACTTGTCGAGTTTTTCAGCCAGCTTCAGAGCGGTTTGTCCTCCCAACTGGACGATAACACCAACCGGTTTCTCGTGTTGTATGATGTCGTAGATGTGTTCCCAGAAAACCGGCTCGAAGTAGAGCTTATCTGCAATATCAAAATCGGTGGAGACCGTCTCCGGATTACAGTTGATCATGATGGTTTCGTAGCCGCATTCTTTGGCAGCCAGTACGCCGTGTACGCAGCTATAGTCGAATTCAATGCCTTGTCCGATACGGTTGGGACCCGAACCGAGAATAATCACCTTCTTTTTATCGCTGGCCACCGATTCATTCTCTGTTTCGAACGTGGAATAATAGTACGGAGTTTTCGCTTCGAATTCGGCAGCACAGGTATCTACCAGTTTATAAACCCGGTGAATTCCCATCTCCTTTCGCTTGGCATGCAATTGACTTTCCAGACAACGGAGCAGATGCGCTACCTGACGATCGGCATATCCTTTTTGCTTGGCTTCAAGCATGAGGTCGCGGGAGATGGTTTCGAGGGAGTGTTTTTCAATTTCCCGTTCGAGCTCTACCAGTTCTTCGAGCTGATTGAGGAACCATGAATCAATTTTCGTGAGCTTCTGTATCGTCTTGAACGGGATCCCCATCTTGAATGCATCGTAGATGTGGAAGAGACGGTTCCAGCTGGGATTCTTGAGGCTCTCGAGAATAGCTTCCTGATTGGTGAGTTCTTTTCCGTCTGCGCCAAGCCCGTTTCGTTTGATCTCCAGACTCTGACAAGCCTTCTGCAGCGCTTCCTGAAAGCTGCGGCCGATGCCCATTGCTTCTCCAACCGATTTCATCTGCAATCCGAGATGACGGTCAGTGCCCTTGAACTTGTCAAAGTTCCAGCGGGGCACTTTAACGATCACATAGTCGAGTGTAGGTTCAAAAAACGCTGAAGTGGTTTTGGTAATCTGATTTTGTAATTCGTCGAGATTGTATCCAATAGCCAGTTTCGCCGCGATCTTTGCAATCGGATATCCTGTAGCTTTTGAGGCAAGGGCAGATGAACGGCTCACGCGGGGATTGATCTCGATGACGATGATTTCATCTTCGTTTTCGGGATTCACCGAGAATTGAATATTACAGCCACCGGCAAACTGGCCGATGCCGTTCATACATTTGATGGCCAGATCGCGGAGTTTCTGATACGTGCGGTCGCTGAGTGTCATCGCCGGAGCTACCGTGATGGAATCGCCGGTATGAATGCCCATCGGATCAAAATTCTCTATGGAACAGATGATGATCACGTTACCGTTACCATCACGCAGCAGTTCAAGCTCAAATTCCTTCCAGCCCATGATGCTCTGTTCAATCAGTACTTCGTGTACCGGACTCGCGTGCAGGCCATGGTTGAGTGCTGCATCAAACTCTTCCTTGGTATCCACAAATCCTCCACCGGTTCCACCCAATGTAAATGATGGACGAATCACCAGAGGAAAACCAATTTCCTGAGCAATCTCTTTCCCTTCCAAAAACGATGTTGCAGTACGCCCTTTGCAAACCTGTGCGCCTAAATCGAGCATACGCAGACGGAAACGTTCGCGGTCCTCGGTGGTTTTAATGGCGTCAATGTCAACACCAATAATCTTCACACCATGCTTTTCCCATAATCCCGCTTTCTGACAATCGATACAAAGGTTGAGGGCTGTTTGTCCGCCCATCGTCGGCAACACCGCATCAATTTTATGCTTCGTTAAAATCTCCGCAATCGATTTACGGTTCAGCGGCTTCAGGTACACATGATCGGCCGTCACCTTATCGGTCATGATGGTGGCGGGATTTGAGTTGATCAGCACTACTTCAATGCCTTCCTCCTTGAGCGAACGGGAAGCCTGGCTTCCGGAATAATCAAATTCGCAGGCCTGACCGATGACAATTGGACCGCTTCCGATGATGAGTACCGTTTTGATGGAGTTATCTTTTGGCATTTGACGTTGTATTGGTGATTATGGAGAAGAGATGATGGATCGGTGTGGAATCGAAAAATTTGAAAATAGCAGCCCTGTGTGTACGAAAGAGTGATGAAAGCTGTAGATTTTTATCACGCACAGAGGGAATTTAACTGCGCAAAGGTAGGGAAAGCGGGTCTTAGCGTGGTGAATGTTAATAATTTAAAAACCGGTTTTTAGCATATAACTTTGCCGGGTGACCGAGCAGCCTCATTATCAGTTTTTAAGTTCGGGAGATTTTCAGCTCCCCTACCTCGAATTTGGTTCGGGGCCGGAGCTGTTGTTAGCTTTTCACGGCTTCGGACGCAGTGCTTCCGATTTTCTGCCGTTTTCTGATCTGCTGGGAGAAAAATATACCATCATCGCCTTCGACTTCTTCTACCACGGACCCAATGGACTTCCGCCCGAACGCCGCCTCCCCCATTTTACCGGTGCGGTAATGGCCAGGATGATCGAGAAGCTGTTATGGGAAAAGAAAAAAGTACGGTGTTCACTGCTGGGATATAGCCAGGGCGGACGAATAGCATTGGGGCAGGTACACCATCTCCCGCATAGGATTTTCGAGCTCTTCATCCTTGCTCCCGACGGACTCCGGAATAATAAAATCCGTGATTTTGTTGGTCAGACCTGGATCGGGCGAATCATCGGTCTTGCGTTCGTCCGCTTTCCATTTCTGATACAGGCCACTGTACGATTTCTGAAATTCACCCGCCGGATCAACAGCAAACAGGCGGCATTTTACATCCATCAAACCCGCGAAAAGGCCGACCGCTACCGGATCTATCATACCTGGATTCTCCTCTCTCAATACCATATTCACCGCGATCTGATCCGCCATTACATTTTCAAAAGACCGATTCGGCTTGAATTCATCATGGGAAAATACGATGCTATTATCCCTGTACACTGGGCAAAGCAATTTTTAAAAGGCTTCAAAGGGAACTATCAGCTGCATACACTCTCCTGCGGACACGATGTACTGCAACTTAAAAACGAAATCGCGGAAATCCTGCTAAAGGATGCAGAAAAATAAAAAGGCACCCCAATGGGATGCCTTCCGGATGAATATTTTCAGGGACAATTACTTTCTCCAGCTGTTCTCGTCGGAAACAGTAAGTTTTTTACGTCCTTTCTTTCTGCGTGCAGCTAATACCCTGCGTCCGTTGGCAGTAGCCATTCTTTTACGGAAACCATGTTTGTTTCTGCGCTTGCGTAACGAGGGTTGAAATGTCCTTTTCATGATGCTCTGATATTATTACTTCCCGCCTGAGGCAGGGCTGAGGGAGCGCAAAGATAGAAAAAAACTTATTCGGTCAAAAAGAAAAAATAATTCTTAAATGATTTGACGCGCCAGATACACCAGTACCTTGGTGTCAAAGAACTCGTCCTTCCACCACTCCCTAAGAGGCTGTAATTCAACCTCTTTCCTGAACATCCGAAGCTCTTCCTTTAAATCACCCCCTTTCAGCACAATCCAACCGTTGGGCAAACTTCCTTTTTGACCTGGAATCAGTTGTTTCCGTGTCCACATCACCAGCTCTTCCATAGGCGCAACTGCCCGGCTGACTACATAATCATAGGGCCCCGGAAGCTCCTCTACCCTTCCCCGCACCACTTTAACATTTGAGAGTTCCATCCGGTTAACCATATCCTGCACCGCCTTTATTTTCTTATCGATGGAATCGACAAGCGTAAAAGACACCTCTGGAAAGGCAATAGCCAAAGGAATTCCCGGAAATCCTCCGCCTGTACCTAAGTCGAGCACACGTGCTTCCGGATAAAAGCGGATAAACCGGGCAATGGCCAGTGAATGCAACACATGCTTCACCTCGAATGCCTCTGTGTCTTTTCGCGAAATCAGATTAATTTTCTCATTCCAGCTGAGAAACATCGATTTGAAGTCACGGAAACGGTTTTCCATTTCCGGAGTAATCCCCGGAACGAATGAACCATATAAAAAAGAATGCCCCATGTTTTCTGACATGGGGCAAAGGTAAGTGAGTTCGGGATGCTTAGTGCATTACGTACTCGGAGTTTTTCATGATCTGATACAGAAACTCGCGGGCACGGAACAACTGAGCTTTTACAGTACCGAGTGGAAGGTTCAGCTCCTCAGCGATCTCTTCGTATGAAAGTTCCTGATAATACCTTAGTTCAACCAGGCGACGGTAGCGGGGCTTCAGCTTATCCACCACGTCCTTCATCATCATTACTTTCTGCTTTTTCATCATCACATCATCGGGTCCGGGACCTTCTGATTTCACTTCGAGAGAGATATCCTGTCCTTCTTCGTTTTCGAAACCGCGGTCGATACTCAACATCATCTTGCGTTTCTTGCGAATAAAGTCGATACAGTTATTGGTAGCAATTTTAAACAACCAGGTACTGAAGGCATAATCCGGCGTGTACTGACGGATATTTCTGAATGCCTTTCCAAAAGCTTCAATGGTCAAATCCTCGGCATCATCACGATTGTTAACCATCTTCAGCAACATATAGTAGATCGAGTCTTTGTAACGCGACATCAGTTCGGCATAGGCTTTCTGATCGCCATCATCTACCGCGCGGCGAACAAGTTTATAATCCTTGATCGCTTTATCGGAAAGATGAATTACTTCCTGATCTGCTACCTGTACGATGGGTTTTAGTTGTTCCATAGGTTGCTGTTTGGTTGAGGTTGATTTTTTCCTGTTGGTTGTTTCAGCAGAAGTTAGGGTCAGTGTGCCGGCCATTTATTTCCAGGATTTGGTTTTGATAAAGAGGTTGGATACGGCCAGTAGAGGATAAACAAAAGCTGCGATGAGATCGAATACAGGAAACAAGAAAAGAAGGTCGGACTCGCCGAGTTGCCTGAAACCTTTCCATGAGACGATCATTTGAGTGAGCAGCCGTATTGAGACTATTCCTACGACAATCTGCCAGTTTAGTTTCACGAGAAGTGCAAGAATTACTGCAAACCAGAACAAAAAGAGACTAAAAAAATACAAACCGATGAGACGACGGTCGCGGCCTTTATAGTGTGTACCAGTACTCATGTGCCTCTTTTTCTGCCAGATCCAGGTGGTCAGGCTGGTTTTCGGCTTAGAGAATGTAAAAGCCTGAGGCTGAATAACCACCGCAGTGTTTTGAGCTGTTGCAGTTTCATTGATAAACAAATCATCATCGCCTGACATAATATGGTAATGATTAGCGAAACCTTTATTTTTAAAGAATAACGATTTGGTGTACGCCAGGTTTCTGCCAACACCCATATAGGCTTTTCCGTTCATACCCCGGGTGAGATACATAAACGCATTGAGTACCGTATCGAAACGGATCCATTTATTGAGTATCCCCGGCTCTTTCATATAAGCACCGTACGAAATCACGATCTCCTTTCCCAGTGTAAATCCCGACATCATCGAACGTATCCAGTTTCTTCCTTCCGGTTTGCAGTCAGCATCGGTCAGTAAGAGATATTCATGCGCAGCACCTTTTATTCCAAGTGTCAGTGCAAACTTCTTTCCGTGTTGATATTTTTCCTGCTCTTTCAACGTCACCACTTTTAGGCGGGTATAGGCGTCCGCCATCTCATCCAGATAATTCTGTGACTCATCCCAGGAACAGTCATTCACCACCACTACCTGATATTCGGGATAATCCTGATCCAGAATCGACGGTAGGAAGTTACGAAGGTTTTTTAGTTCATTACGTGCACAAATCACAACCGAAACCGGAGGTAATTTATCCGATATCTGCTGTTTTCCCGTTTTAAAGGCCGGCCCTGACATCTCTATCAGCCAATAATATAGCTGTAAAAATGCCATCAGACCTAGCAGGCCCAGTACAATATATTGAAGGTATTCAGGAGTCAGCCCCGGTATCTTTTCCACAGTCATTGCTAAACGCACAAATCTATCCGCTACCGAACTATACACTGACCCATCGCTAGTGCAGATATTAACAAAAACGACTGTAAAACCTATGCGTTAGGATACTGGAAACAAAAAAGCCGGAGTCGGGCGACTCCGGCGGTATCTTTACATATTCTGCTTAATTCAGACGGCAGCAGTTTCTGATTTATTCACTGAAATGCGCCCCGGATACACCTGCAGTGCTTTTTCCAGACATTCCATAGCTTCCCGCAACGAATCAAGGTTCAGCACATAGGCGATCCGCACCTGATGTTTTCCAAGTTCCGGTCTGGAGTAAAACCCGGTAGCAGGAGCAAGCATTACCGTTCTACCATTATTATCAAAAGATTCAAGCAACCATTGACAGAATTTATCCGCATCATCAACCGGCAATTGCGCCATACAGTAAAACGCTCCGCTCGGTTTGGGACAGAAAACTCCATCCATTTTATTCAACGCATCAACTACAAAATCACGACGGGCAACATATTCGCGGATCACCTCATCAAAATATGACTGTGGTGTATCAATTGCTGCTTCGGCAGCAATCTGTCCAAAGGTTGGCGGACTCAAACGCGCCTGAGCAAACTTGAGCGCTGCAGCCATTACCTCCTTGTTCTTAGAAATCAATGCACCGATCCTTGCTCCGCAGGCTGAATAACGTTTGGAGATCGAATCCATCAATACTACATGCTGATCCAGCTGATCCATGTGTAAAACCGAAACATATTCACGACCATCATAACAGAATTCGCGGTACACCTCATCGGCAAAGAGGAATAGATCATGCTTGAGAACAATCTGCTTTAACACCTCCAGCTCTTCACGGGAGTAGAGATAACCGGTCGGATTGCTCGGATTACAGATCAGAATAGCTTTGGTTCGGGGGGTGATTGCCTTTTCGAACTCGGAAATTGGCGGTAATGCGAATCCCTTTTCAATAGATGATGGAATCGGTTTAACGACTACACTGGCCTGCGTACTGAATCCATTATAATTCGCATAATAGGGTTCCGGTACAATGATTTCATCACCCGGATTCAGACAAGCCATCATCCCTATCTCGATGGCTTCAGAGCCGCCAGTTGTGATGATGATATCAGTCCAGTCAACCGGAATATGATGCTTCTGATAGTAACCAGCCAGTTTCTTCCTGTAGGATTCAATACCAGCTGAATGGCTGTATTCTACTACCTGGAGATCAAGATTTCTCATCGCATCCAACATCACTTCCGGTGTATGAATATCGGGTTGACCAATATTCAAATGAAAGATTTGTACGCCACGTTTTTTCGCGGCCTCAGCAAACGGAACCAGTTTACGGATCGGACTCGGGGGCATCTGATTGCCCTTATCGGAGATTTTCGGCATGGGATTAAAATAAGTAGTCCCGGCTATGTTGAACCGGGACTACAAATCTAAGACTTATTTAAGTTTATTTGCCAGGCGCTGGTGCAACGTTAGCTGGCTGAGCAGCAGGAGCTTCCACAGTTCCTTTCAGGTGAAGGATAACCGGAGAGTTCTTCGCATTTGAAGTAAGGGTAACGGTTTTATCCTGAAGACCCATTTTACCAGCAGAGTTGAACGTTACTTTGATAGTACCTTTTGCGCCTTTTGCAATCGCTTCTTTCGGGTATTGTGGAACTGTACAACCGCAAGAACCTTGAGCATTTGTAATGATGAGATCTTCTTTACCGTTGTTAACAAAGATGAATTCATGGGTAACAGACTCCCCTTGTTTAATAGTACCGAAGTTGAATTCAAGTGACTCGAATACCATCTCTGATGCATTTTTGTTGTCCGCAGGTGCTGGAGCTGGGGCTGCCATGGTTGCAGCTGGCTTATCGGTTTGAGCATTTACGGAAGTAGCTGCGAGCACGAAGCTACAAGCGGCCAGGAACAGAACTTTTTTCATGATTAAGTATAGATGTTAGATTTTTTATTTGGATGGAAATTCAAGTGGAGACATCCCATTATCCTTACGAACAGGCATCTGGTCATCAGTTTGTTCTTGTGTGCGCACCACTCCTTTAATTGTCAGTACTTTTGTACCATTCTTTGCATTGGACTGAACCGTAACTGTTTTGGTAAACGGACCAGGACGTTTCGTATCGTAATGCACTTTAATTATACCAGACTGACCACGAAGAATTGATTCTTTAGGACATTGAGGTGCAGTACAGCCACAGGAACCATTGCATTGTGAAATCAACAATGGGTCTATCCCGGTATTCGTATATTTAAACTCACAATTACCATCACTGGCGAAATCTATCGTTCCAAAATCATGAAGATCTTTCTCGAAGGTAATTTCTGGTGCATTCGGATCATCTGCAAGGTTGACCGGAGCGACTTTCTGATCCTGAGCAACCGTGGCAAAAGCCAGACCCAGAAACAAGACGAAGAAGGAGAATAAAGATTTCATAGTGGATTCTATTGTTCAATTAAACGGTAAGAGAGAGCCAAAGTTCTTTTTTTATTATGAATTATCGGTGAACTCATTCCATCACATTGGCCTCAAACCGCGTTGCAAAACAAGGGATTAGGAATGAATGAGAGATGAAAATAAATGCAAGGTCATGCGATCTTCATGGTTCCGGGGTCAACATTTACCGGTCATTAACTGGAAGATTGATTCAAATCAAAAGGTCATAATCAATGAGTTAGACAGTCCGCAACAATTGTTTCGAACAAGACCCGTATTTCCTCCTATTTTGGATGCGCTGATGGAAAAAACCGGTCTGCAAATGAAAAAACTAATACTGCTTCTTCTCCTGTGGAATCTGAATGGTGCTAACGCCCAAAATTTGCAAAATTCCATTTGGCTGGGCACGAACCCGCCAAGTCCAAACCTGTGGTTTAAGTATGAGGTGGATACCCTCTTTTACTCTTTTTCCGGTAACGGTAACTATACGGCTTTAAGTCTTTTTTCTTCTGCCGGCGGACAATTTGAAATACGCGACCTCACCGGTCTGGCTGCTTGTCAGGATACAGGCTTCTACACCTACAACATCAACAGTGGAAATTGTGTTTTCACACTGGGAACAGATCTTTGCACGAGCAGAAGGAATACTCTAACTCAATATACCTGGACCTTTTTATCATCCACAACCGGACTGGAAGACCAACCATACAATCCGGCAGATCTTGCGGTTTATCCCAACCCTGCTGACGATAAAATAACGATCCCCGGCATTAACACATCTACCCCACTTGAAATTTATGACGCTACCGGACGCTGGATCAGCCGGACAATGGTTGAGACGGAGATTTCGTTAATCGATGTATCGGGACTTCAATCCGGACTTTATCTGATACACAACAATGGGCGTTCGGCACGGCTGATCATCAGTCAGCCTGCCAGATAGTTCAATCGCTTTCTGGCAGGCTTTCACCGGCAGAAGAAATTTCCATCGGGTTTCGGCTATTTTTGCAAAAAGAAGCCGCGTGAAAAAGCAAGTACACGAATTTGAATTAACGGAAGAATACATTGAACTGATCAAACTGCTGAAACTACTGGGCATTGCAGACACCGGCAGCGATGCCAAGCAAATGGTGGACGATGGTGAAATTAAACTCAATAATCAGGTAGAATACCGGAAGCGGGCCAAACTCCGTAGCGGCGATCTTGTTACTGTTGGTCATATTGAAATTAAAATCCTTTAAGCGTTCAGGATATGTCCGATATTTCACAATGGATTGCAGCCGACCTTGGCACCCCGTTTTTTGCAGTCGATAAAACGATCTCTCTATTGAAGAGTGGAGCTACTGTACCCTTTATTGCCCGGTACCGCAAAGAAGCTACCGGAAGTCTTGATGAAATACAGATCGCTGCCATTCGCAGATTATGGCTGCAATTTGAAGAACTGGAGAAGCGGAAACAAACCATCCTCTCTGTTATTGAAGAACAGGGGAAATTAACGGAGTCGCTGCGCACTTCCATCTTGGATTGCCGGTCGGCTACAGCACTCGAAGACCTCTATCTCCCCTACAAACAAAAACGTAAAACGAAGGCATCGGTTGCACGTGAAAACGGACTGGAACCGCTGGCGACTTTCCTGCTGGAGCAACGGAATGGTCCTTTGAATGATATTGCAAGATCGTTTGTAAAGAACAATGTAAAAACCATAGATGAAGCGCTGGAAGGGGCACGGCATATCCTTGCTGAAATCATCAGTGAAAGTATTGAAGCCCGGGCCGGTATCCGAGCCCTGTTTCAGCGGGAAGGCGTTATACAGTCAGGCGTTGTGAAATCGAAAGCGGAAGAGGCGATCAAATACAAAGATTATTTTTCGAGTCGCGAACGGCTGATGCGGTGTCCCTCTCATCGTTTTCTTGCTATGCTGCGTGGAGCCGAAGAAGGATTTCTGCGGATATCCATCAGTCCGGAAGATCCCGATAAAGCAATACAGCAACTGGAACGACGGTTTGTCAAAGGCACTTCACCTGCTTCCGAACAAGTACGGATAGCCGTCGCCGATAGTTATCAGCGTTTACTTGCCCCCTCTATCGAAACAGAGATATTTCATCATTACAAAGAAAAGGCCGATAAAGAAGCGATTGCCGTATTTGCAGAAAATCTTCTGCAGCTTTTGCTTGCCGCGCCTCTGGGCAATAAATCAGTACTTGCTATTGATCCCGGTTTCCGTTCAGGCTGCAAATGCGTTTGCCTCGATAAACAAGGTAATCTGCTGCACAATGAAACCATTTACCCGCATCCACCCCAGTCACAGAGCAAACAGGCGGCTGCCAAAATCCATCAGCTCTGCGAGGTATATAAAATAGAAGCCATCGCCATTGGAAACGGGACGGCGGGACGCGAAACAGAATCTTTTATTCAGAGTCTGCGCTTTCATCATGACATTCAGGTCTTCGCCGTCAGCGAACAAGGTGCATCGGTCTATTCAGCATCACCCGTGGCGCGCGAAGAATTTCCGGAATATGATGTAACGGTCCGAGGAGCCGTATCCATTGGACGGCGCCTGATGGATCCTTTGGCCGAGCTGGTGAAGATTGATCCAAAATCCATCGGTGTAGGACAATACCAGCATGATGTGGACCAGGCATTACTCAAATCCGGACTCGACGAAATTGTTGAACGTGCCGTAAATTCAGTAGGCGTGAATCTCAATACCGCCAGCAAACACTTGCTCACGTACGTGTCCGGCATAGGACCCCATCTCGCACAAAATATAGTCTCCTACCGTAAGGAAAACGGCGCATTCCGCTCCCGGAAACAACTAAAACAGGTAGCACGACTCGGCGAAAAAGCCTTTGAGCAATGCGCCGGCTTTTTACGGATACATGAAAGCGAACATCCACTCGACAATACTTCGGTACACCCTGAACGTTATGAACTGGTGGAGAAGATGGCGAAAGACGCCGGTGTCACACTCGCTGAATTCATCCGCGACGGGCAAAAAAGAAAAGAGGTTGATCTGAAGAATTACACAGATACCGAAACCGGACTTCCCACGCTGAATGATATCATGGATGCACTGGCAAAGCCGGGTCTTGATCCAAGAAGCAAAATCAAGGTCTTTGAATTTGCCAAAGGCATCACCAAACCCGAGCACCTCGAACCGGGAATGCGCATTCCGGGTATTGTCACCAACATCACCCGCTTCGGCGCATTTGTAGATATCGGCGTAAAGCAGGACGGACTCATCCACCTCAGCAACTTGGCCGACCGGTTCATCAGCGATCCTGCAGAAGTTGTGAAACTGAATCAGCATGTCATGGTAAAGGTGCTGGAAGTAGATCTGGCGAGGAAAAGGATCGGGTTAAGTTTGAAGGAGTGAGTTTGCAAAGTAATCTTAGAGCTTTTACTACATTACCAACAGCGCCTCAAGCCTTTTTCTTCCACAGCCGCCAACACCAGATTATTTCATTGGTTAATCACAAAATAATTCTCCGTGCCTGCAACTAAAATTCCGAATGATCACTTTCATAATGGCAGAATACGGTCATCAAATTCACCATTCACAATCAGTTTTTATTCATTGGCCTATTGGGAATCCGCATACACAAAAATATTTGCAGATTGAAGTAATGTTCCTGAAATTTGATTTATTCTCATCCGGGTAAATAAACTGTTTCAATATCGCAACCCATGAAAAAGAAAACCAACATTCCAACGTTACTCCTCTTCCTGCTCATTGTCAACTTTGCTCATTCACAAAATTTTCAATGGGCCAAATCGATCGGAAGTGATCGCGTCGACCGTGTTTCCTGTATAGGCGCAGATAAGTCAGGCAACTTTTATATTGCCGGAGATGTTTCTGACACGGTAGACTTTGACCCGGGAGCAGGCGTTTTATTAATACCGCCATACAATACACTTCCAACCTCAACCACCAACGATGGGTATCTGGCTAAATATAACGCCGATGGGAACCTGCAATGGGCCTTCCACCTGGGCAACCAGAATGATGACCGGATAAACGACATTAAACTCGATGACCATGGAAACATATATGTTACCGGTTATTTTTCCGGCTTTATGGATGCAGATCCAGGTCCCGGCACATTCTATCTTAATGCCTTCCTTTCTAACATGGGCGTATGTATCATCAAATACGATTCATCCGGCCATTTCGTCTGGGGAAAGGCAATTAGTGGTGGCGTAACGATTGAAGGCTCTGGTATTGCCATAGACAAATCAGGGAACGTAATTGTAACTGGCTATTTCTCCGGCTCGGCATACGATTTCGATCCCGGTCCGGGAGTTTCCACCTTAAGTTCAGCCGGCAGTTTTGATTGCTTTGTGCTAAAGTTAGATACAGCCGGGAATTACCTATGGGCAAAAAGAATGGGAGGAACCGGAGATGACCGAGGCAATGCTGTTGCAGTTGATCAAAACAACGCAGTTTTAACAACCGGTCAGTATTCCGGCACGGTTGATATTGATCCGGGCTCTAATGTATTCAATCTTACCGGCAATAACAGCAGTAACACTTATATTCAAAAGTTAGACGCAGCAGGAAATTTTATCTGGGCAAAATCATTCAATTCCACTCAGTATGTTACCGGTATTTCTCTCGTTACAGGAATGCAATCAGAAATATATATCACAGGTATCTTTCAAGGAACAGTTGACTTTGATCCGGGCACAGGCGTAAACAACTTAACTTCACCTGCCAATTCCACGTGTTATATCGTTAAGCTGGGCACTTCAGGAACCTTTAAATGGAGCAGACAATTTATCGGCGGCCCGAATTTGCCAAAACATATTGAATATGATCCTCAAACAGCCATCTTTGTTACGGGACTCTGGTCAGGGACAGTTGATTTTGACCCTGGTCCTCTCACCCAATCGCGCAACAGCAGTGCAGGTTCAACTGATATATTCATTGAAAAGCTGGATACTGCCGGAAATTATCTTTGGTTAACAACGCCAGGCCAATCTCTTGCAGATGCCGGTACTGATATTGCAGTCAATTCAAAAGGCAACATATTTGCCGCCGGGCTCTTTGAAGGAACCATGCAAGTAGATTCAGCTTCAGGCGCACAAGTGACCAGTAAAGGATTGCAAGACATTTACCTTATTAAGTACAATCAACCTTTTGATTGTCCGAAACCGCGTAATTTAACTTCTACCGGCATCTCATCAACTTCTGCCATAGTAAACTGGAACAACTCTCCTGATGCCATCTCCTATCAGGTGAGATATAAAAAAGGCGGCACACTTAGCTGGATGTATACAACGAGTGCGACGAACTCAAAAACGCTAACCGGCCTTTTGACCAATACGTCCTATCAGTGGCAGGTGAGATCCAAATGTGCGTCTAGTCCGGCCGTTTGGTCAGGATGGACATCTACCAGAACCTTTCAAACCAGCTTAAGAAACAGTGACGATAGTCAATTCTCTTCTGAAAAAAGAAAGACAGAGTTGAATGTTTTTCCAAATCCAGCCCACCAAACAGTAACGATTAATTTTAATGCTGAAAACGATTTGGCCTATCAGTTATCCCTTATCAATATTACCGGCCAACTGGTGGAAACCACAGTACTCTTACCGGAAGATGGAATTGCAGAAGCCACACTCGACATCAGCAATAAAGCACCAGGATTATACACTATCATTATCACTAATGGCTCCGAAATCGAAAAAACCAAACTGGTAATACAATAGATGCTGCACGAATTCGAAGGAAGAAAAAGAACTAAATGAAGTCTGTTTTTTCAGTCTGAAATTCGCCTGAATTAATAACAAATGACAGATGCGATGCCGGCGCTTGCGGTCAGCATCTATTGGCAACTCGAACGCTGAAAGCCTACTGACAATTTCCAAATGCAATTCGTCAGGACCCGCGATCATCAGCGTATTTCTCCAAGATTTTTTGCAATCGTGCCTGCGTGAGATTCTTCAACTTGCGCTCCAACTGTATTGCTGATGACCGATTAGGTTTCTCAAATACCGCTACAAGTTCCCATGGACCTTTATTTCGTTTAAAGGGCGATTCATTGTTATTATGTGCTGATAAACGCCTGCCTACATGCTGCGTTATGCCTTTATAGAATAAATCAACCTTTAGGCTGTATAGAATGTAAACGTAATACATGATAAAACATATTTAAATGCAAAGAGGTTGCCTCTTGGCAACCTCTTTAGCGGTCCGGACGGGAATGACTTCGTTGGTCCCTCTTCACCCGTTACAGGGAACCAAAACAACGTTCCGCCTTCGGCGGATGAGCGAAAATCGCTCCAATAAATAAAGCGAGCTTTTTTATTGCTCGCTTTCTTTTCGCTTGACCGTTGTTTTGGTCATTAAGCGGTCCGGACGGGACTAGTATCATATTGATAGCCAATAGGTTACAGGCAATTACGGCTAACGGATTTTGAGTTCGGGCTAATTTTTTACGGGATTCGGGTTATTCGGGCTAACCTTATTTTTCATCATAAAATTCTTTCAAACATAAGCTGATATTTAAATATATGGAAGCATTATTCTATAGTTTCTAAAGCATTTACCGCCGCCTCATGATAAGGGTGTATAGGTTTATTTTTTATTTGTCTAAATATGTGCTTTGCCTCATACTTTTTGTTCTGCATCCATAAGGCAAAGGCAAGTCTGTATTCGGCATCATTTTTAAATACGGATGGTATATCAGTTTGCAAAACGAACTCAAACTCTTTTTCTGCCTTGGATGGATGGCCGGCTTTTAGCAAAAATACTCCCATATAATACCGGACTGTGTCGTTTTGAGGTAAACTCCTGCTCAACTCTTTAAGTAGGGTCAACCCCTTATCAATTTCTCCAGTTTTGTAGTAACTCATAGCATTATCCACAACGGTATTTGATTCTGAATTCATAATTACAGGTAATCCGGGATCCTCTACGTATACTTGCTGAATTGCATCCAACCGCCCACCGGAATTAATAAAATAAACGGCTGAAGCTGCTAGGATAAATAGAAACAACACTGCGGCTATCCTTGAATAACTAATCCCCTTGCCTCTGATGAACTCGTGCGCTAAGTCTAATTCAACATCCGCTTTTTCCATCTCCTTGTGCAAAGCTTCGGTTGGCTCACTACGTATGCCATCTACAATTGCATTATACAAATTGAACTCTTCAAGAAAGTCTGGGTCAGTAGACAACAAATTTTTTACCCGAAGATTTTGTTCTTCTGACAAGCGCCCTTCCATATAGGCTTCTATCAATTCCAGATTATTTAACGGTTCTTTTTCCAATTCAGAACAATAATAACATTCTTACTTTATCTGCTATGATGCGGGCGAGTTTTTTCATTACCTCGTACTTCTTCTTTTTAGCAACATCGGCATTTTTATAACCCATTTTCTCAGCAATTACAGACATAGGCAGCTGCTCAATATAATACAATCGCAAAATCTTCTGTTCTTTTTCTCCTAGCAAAGACAAATATTTTCTCACCAGTTCATGATTGTGCTGTTGCTCTTCCTTTTTAGCCATCTCATCATTGATTTGATCTGATAGCTTAATATCTTTAAATGAGGTAAAGGTAACCAGCCTTTTGTTTTTTTTTAATCTGTTAAGCAAATGATTTTTCCCGATCGCCCACAAATACGTCTTAATCCCGGATGAAAGAGTATGAATCTGCCCGGATCGGATATTCTGAAAAAAACTGATCATAACTTCCTGAAATACATCCTTGGCCTCTTCCTCTGAACAGGAATAATTGCGGATAGCCCAACGGATAAAATCATTTCTGTATTTTTTATAGAAAGCAATCAGTGGCTCATAATCGCCGTTCGGGATTTTTTCAAGATCACCCTTATCCATATCTAAAAGTTATGTCCGCAAAATTTTTTCTTAAACCGGTTACTTCTCCGGATCTGGTTTTATTAAGGGATAAATTCTTGTTTCATGTGTCCTTCGCAAGCCCATGGAATCAGAACCTAACGGATTTATTTTCAAAACTAAGCAAACTAATGATATGAAACAAATTCTAACAAGTCTACTGCTGGCAATCGGAATGATGAATAGCAGTTACGCCCAAAATGGTTGGGTACAGAAGCAAAATGGGCCGGCAAAGCAAGGAGCAGGATCTTTCGTGATAGGGAATTACGCCTATTATGGGGCGGGCAATGATTCTTATGGCAGTGCCGAAACCAATACGTGGTTCCGCTACGACCCGCAAAATGATAGCTGGACACAGATTGCATCCATGCCGCAGGGAATGCAGGCGCTGGAGACCTTTGTTATCAACGGGAAAGGCTATGCCGGCATGGGCTGGTTCAGCGGATACTCCACCTCGCTCTTTTATGAATATGACCCAGTCAGTAACAACTGGACACAAAAAGCCTCTTATCCAACCAATACGGTTTACGATGCCGGGTCCTTCTCGCTTAACAACGAGGGCTATGTTTATGGCGGGGCAGTACCATACAGCAATGCAGTGCAGGCTGTAACTTATAAATACAACACTTTGTCGAATTCCTGGAGTTCCGTTGCGCCCCTTCCTACCGGACTACGATGCGGGGTAGGCTATGTACTCAACAACATGGCCTATGTGATCAATGGAGAATCGCCTTCAGGAACACCTTATGGTGCCGGATTCCGTTATGATCCGATTACAAACAACTGGACCTCTATAAGTGTGCCGGGGGGCTTTACATATAGATATAATATTGCTACAAAGGACTCGGAAGCCTTTGTCATAAAAACTTTGTACGGCACGTTTGGCAATAACATGAATGAATTCTGGAAGTTCAACGGCAACTCCCAGAACTGGACTCAACTACCCGACCGTCCATTCTCAGATGCTGCCACGGCATTTGTTAACATCAGCGGAAGACTCTTCGCTTTTCTACCAAACGGCCAGGTATGGGAGTATACTGGAGATATTCTTACACCAGAGTTTGCCCAGTCTTGTGACACCGCAACATTCCCTACAAACTACAGCAGTGGTTATGGCAGATGTATCCGCACCAATGATGGTAACATTGTAACCGTTGGGACTATCAATATGCAGTTTAATTGGGTAGATGGTGATATCGTGCTTAATAAATACGATTCTGATCTGAACCTGATTTGGAGCAAGGTGTTTTACGCCGGAGGAGCCCATGACTACGCGCTGGGTGTAATCGAAACATCCGATGGAGGTTATCTTATTAATGGCGCTTTTGGTAAAAGCAATGCTCCAGGCGTTTTTTCGGCAGGTTATATCATTAAAACGGATTCATTGGGCAACCAGCAATGGGTTCAGACCTTGACAGGACAATCTTACGGAGATAATTATGGTAGCATTGCCGTTGAAAATTCGAACGGTGAATTCATCTGCTATGGGCATGTACAACACCATATGGGATGCTCCAGCTATGCAACTCGCATTACAAAACTTGCGCCGAACGGAAACATTGTCTGGTCAAATTGCCTACAGATTAATCCCGATTGGACCGGAGGTATAGACAAGCTCCCTGGTGTCAACAATTATGTTTCGGTATTCAATGATCAAAACAACGGTACTATTTTCCTGCGTAAATGGAATGATAACGGTCAGCAAACAGCCATTGCACCTTATAAATTCAATAATTCTTTTAATACAATAGGTCAAATCTCAACTGCGAAAAATGCAGGTTTTTTCATTTTTGGAAATTATGATACCGCTGGTGGAAAAAAGAATGCTTTTATCGCATACTTTGATAATAATATGAACCTTCAGTGGGAAAAGTCCTACAGCAAATCAACAACTTCGCTCTTCCAGCGTGCAACACAAGATAATGCAGGGAACATATACTGTACAGGCGGTATTTATACCAGTAACCAGGTTTTTGATTTACTTGCCGTTAAATTTGATCCGAATGGAAACTTAATTGGTTCAGGTCGTTTTGGAAATATGAATGATGCCGACCTCGGAAATGGAATTGCCGTGCTTGATAATGGGGATATTGTCTGTTCTGGCAGCACGGGCAGCACCGCTCTCCTTGTGAAATTCTGCGGACTTGGCTGTGGCAACGGACAATCACAAGCTTATTACAGCGACGTGGACGGAGATGGCTTTGGTGATTCCTTGCTTGGATATTTCTGTCAGCCACCCGCCAATTCCTCAATCACGAACGGAGACTGTAACGATACAGATCCTGCTATCAACCCTTCTGGCATAGAAATCTGCAATGGAATTGATGACGACTGCGATGGCACTACCGATGAAGGGCTTGCACCTGTAGTTGATCCTATCACTGGTCCTGCCGTGCAGTGCATTAACCTGGGTTTCGGTGCAGCAACCTTCTCAGTACCTGCTGTGAACGGAGCCAACAGCTATAACTGGATACTGCCACAAGGCGTGTCGGTAATGAGCGGGCAGGGAACAAACATCCTTACACTTTACTGGAACTTACCGCAGGCGCATACAGGAATTACAGGACCTCTGAAATTGGTAGTTACCGGTAACTGCGGTCAGACTGAGGTGAGCGTAGATCTACATTTACAGATTTCCATTCCTGTAAGGCCCTCCTCTATATCCGGTCCCAGCAAGCTTTGTCCAGGCGAACAAGCTACTTTTTCAGTACTTACGGTGGCACGATGCCGCTTATACAATTGGACACTTCCCACAGGCATGAATATTTTATCAGGGGCAGGTACTAATATCATAACGGTTAACACTGATTCATCATACATAGGCGGTGCTATCAGCCTGACTGCAAGCAACGCCTGCGGAACCGGTCCTGTACGACAAAAAAACCTCCTCCTGAATAATCCTGTTATCCCGGGTTTCATAACTGGACCATCTGGTGGTCTTTGTGAACAAACTGGTATTGCGTACGTGCTTTCATCGGCATCAGGAGCGACAAGTTATCACTGGACAGCGCCCCAGGGAGCAAGTATCACCAACGGTCAGGGTACAAATAGCATTTCTGTTGATTTCGGACCAACCTTTAACAACGGCACACTCAGTGTTATCGCCCAGAACAACTGCGGATCATCGGCTGCAAGAACACTTAGTCTGCAGGCATCCCCGTCTAAACCAGGCTTGATTACCGGGCTTCAGCAAATTTGTCCCGGACAAGTTCAGGTGCCATATTCCATCCAGACAGTCAGCAATACTACTTCCTACAATTGGTCATTGCTGGCCAGCCTTGGCAACATTGTAAATGGTCAGGGAACAAAGACTATCACGATCAATTACAATTATGTCAACACAACCGGTCAGCAATTAAGTGTAACAGCTTCCAATAATTGCGGCACTTCCACTGCTTCTGTATTAAATGGAATAAATATTCAACCTTCCAATTGTAATAGAAATGAAATCTCGCATTTGGATGAAAGTATCTACCTGTATCCAAATCCGTCAACAAACATCCTGTTCCTTGGTGGAAACTTAAAAGATCCGGTTTTTTATAAAATTTTCAATATAACCGGTCAACTCGTGTCGAGTGGAAATACTTCTGAGGTAATTAATATTTCAGGACTGTCAGCAGGAATGTATCTGTGTGAAATTAGAGATGAACAGGGACACATTTTATTATTGGACCGAATGGAAATACAACGTTAACCCTTTTAGAGTAACAATGACCAGGTAGCTATTTCTTCCTCGGTTCTTTCACAGGCGCACCTGATCGGTGTGCCTGCTTTTTTTATACCATGCAATCAACAGTGCCAGTACGAATATCCCAACTGCTATATACACTAAAACGGAAATTTGTGTATTACGAGTGGGAAAAACGCTTTTGTTTTTGCCTGTCACAATCAATCCAGCCCAGTAATAAGGATTGGCAAGTTCAGGGTTGACGCAATTTCGGAGATATTCCATTTGAGTCCGTCGCAAGGCAAGGCAGGGCTTGATCCCATCCGACAGTTCTTTAAAAAATGCTTTGGCCAGAATTGCGCTGGTCTTATCATCAACATCCCATAGCGTGGATAACGTAACTCCACTACCGGTATACAAAAAGGCTTTCGAAAAATTAATCGTCCCTTCGCCATATTCCAAACTGCCTTCACCTGTACTGCAGGCAATAAGGCTCACCAGATTAAATTGCTTTTTAAGTCGAAACAATGAATCCATACTCAGACTTTCCGTCCCAAGAGAATCATCGCCAATTAGCAAATAACTACTCAAGATGTTTCCCTTATCCCAAAAAGCATGGGTTCCCAGGTGAAGAATTCCTTGTGGACCATTAAAAATAGCATTTACTACATCATCTGCGGAGGATCTTGAGAAAAAGGTCCCTTCATATTTTTCCTCCATCTCTTTCAACACGGCGTTAGCAAATGGCAGGTTCGCATTGCGAGAAAGTGAAGGACTAATCCCTAAAATGGAATGATTAGAGACACTCTTTTTATTGAAAGAATACACATAATCGGTTGCTGAAAGAATGTTGCCTATTTCATACTGATGGAGCAGGTATTTCAGTTTACCGAAGTCGGTGGGTGGATGAGATAGGTGCATGGTCAGACCAGCGACCGGTAATCCATTAAAAAAGTCGCTCATAGACAGCAAAAGTTTCTGGGGCTGAACCGCCATATTGTTGAATATCCGGCTGAAAATACAGGTATATAAGATGTTTGCCTTTTTATCGTACATAATCGGATTCCTGTTTTTCATAGCTGCTTTCAGTTCTTCCATATAATGGATAAGACTATCGGCCTGTAGTGTTTCGACTGCAAATGCAGTATCTTTAGTTACCACAAGCATGCAACGATGGCTGATATTGCATATGTAGCACATGTCAGGCTCAAGTTTCTTTTGCAATGTACTGATTGAAACCGGCTCAAAAACATTCTGGTTAGTAGCGCCTGCCTGATTGAGTAATTTCCTCCGCAGTGTATTGCGGGATTTTTCAGAGATAAGAAACATCATATTGAGATATTCCCGTTTCTGATCCTGGCTATAAAGCAATTGGTATGTGTTGTTTACAAGCTCAAACATGTTAATGGCATAAATATTCAGAAGCCGATTGGAAAATTCTGATTCGAGCTCTTGAATTGCCAAATCCCACAGAAGAATAATTGGACGCGTAAGTTTCCCGGCCCTTAAAAGATAGTTCTTACTATCACTTTCATAAAACTCCCTTTGAAGTGCCGAAATTTTCTGATACAATATAATGAGTAAATCATACTTGTATTTACACTCTCTAAGTTCAACAACATTGATACTATCCCATTTATAAATATCAACCCCCAGTGCTATGATAGCACTATCGAAATATGCAATTTTTTGCTCCCTATCCAGAGAATTGCTCCTGTAATCAATCAACAGGCCCATTACGTAATAAAGCGTACTCAACTCCGGATGTACATCTCCAAAATAGTGATGGTACATTCGCAAAGCTGATCTGTAGTACTGCATTCCCTTATAATACGGTTCATGGCGGTCTGCCCCTGTTAGTCTATTATTAAGGACAATGTCTGTATATGAATTTCCAATATTACGCAGAATATTTCCTGAGAAAGCATTCTCAGAGCCATGATAATCTGCTGCAAAATTCAGTGCCTTTATAAAAAGTTGGCGCGCCTTTTCCGTGGCTTTATTGAAACCCATTCCCTGACTCCGCTTTCTTACCTTAAAAGCATATGCATATGTTTCCAGAATCTGGTAGACAGGATAAATCCGCGGGTCTATCTTATTATCCTGTATAATCAACCATGCTTTTTCAGCATAAAATAAAGCAGAATCAACGCTTATCATGAAATTATAATAGCGGGCAATCCGGGACAGAGACAATGCATATTTAAATGATCTGTTCCCATCTATGGTGGCCCAGCCCGCCAACGCAATCTTATAATGAAACAATGCAACTTTAGCATCAGAAAGTTTCATGAAATAATCACCCATATTAGCGTGATAGTCGGCATAAAGTGGGCTGATTTTCTGATCGTTTTTACGCAACCAAGAAGTACAAACACCCAATAGAACTTTTGCATTTTCTAAATTTCCGTTTAGCATCGCCAATTCTGCTCGTTTATTGAGGGCAGCCACAACGGCAGTGGTGTCTTTTTTCAGAATAGAACTACTTACAATTACCCTAAACAGTGAATCTGCCTCTTTAAGTTGTGAAACCCTGAATAACTGATTGGCATAATTAAAGGCATCTAGATCAGTTCCTGCTTCAACTTGGCAGAAAAGAAATAAACAAGTAATGGCCAATAAACAGCTTTTCATAGAGCATCTTATAAGGGAACACATGAAGTAAGGGCTAATGGCAATTTTAGTAGTATTTTATTTTCTGACAACTCAGTTTAATTTCAACTTGTTTATTTATTCGGTCGAATTCGCTAATTCAGTTTAACTATCTTGAATCCATCTATCCAGTTGTACCCGGCTTTATAATATTCGATCGAATTTATATCTTTATTTTAAAGTTAAAGTGTTGCCCGGATAAAGTACTGACTGAAGCTGATCGATCATGAATTGATACTTGTCCGGATTCCCGCTTTTCAATTTTTCAAGATTAAGAAGTTTCCATTTGATTCCGGGGTAATCCTTAAAATCATAGATTGTCCAATCCGGTTGAAGTTTCAGAATTGACATCAAAAAAATTCTATCTCGTTCTGTCAACCTTTGATGAATAACTTCTATTAACAAACTCCTCGTTTTCTCATATTGATCGTATGTAAAACTCTCCGTAGTCATACCAGAGAATTGATTCTCCAATGCTCTGCGCTGGTCCTGCATATGCGGAGAAAGCATCTCATGCATCGGTCTGCTGTGACTAACCAGATAAAACAAGAAGCCGGTTTTCACCTGATCGCTGAATCCTTCATTGTTCATCAGATATAATACGTCAAATAAATCTCTCGGATGTTGTCTGTCCAGTGCCGCACAAATTTTTCCACCGAAAAGCAAACCGTAATTTACAACCTTAACCTCAACATAAGCATCGAATTCTTCCTGTGCTTTCCTGCACAGCTGCATTGCCCGAGGCTCGTAAATACTTCCCCTGCCCATCAAGCTGACCTCAACTTTAACAGCCCCCCTTTTATCATTCACAACCAATTTACAATTTACTTCGTCGTGATTTATATTTGAATCCGGAAGCACTTTTCTGATGCTGACGACAATTCGTTTCAATGCGTCATTGATATGCATTAGCGATGTTTCATAATCTTCAAGTGGCAAATACGTAAGATCAATGTCAACTGAAAGTCGCGGCATATCACGAATAAACAGATTAATCGCTGTCCCACCATGCAGAGCAAAACATGCTTCTTTTGCTACCTCTGGTAATATAGACAACAAAAGACTAACTTGATTTCTGTAGTCTTCTCTCATTATTTTGATTCTAACACACTTGGTACTGTTATTTTGTATTTCGAAATATAGACGCCATTCCTGACAATGCTTCTTTTGCCATTCCCCAAATCTATTTTTTCGATTTCCAATTTTTTAAACCAATCGTGATTTACCTTTTCTGCCAGGTAAAGAAATAATCTCTTCACCTTAATAGACTTGCAATTTTCGAGTAAATCCTGAACTACGCCCGGTCTGACATTATTCATGCTTTCCATGAAATGAAAGCATTCCATCAAATCCTGTTCGTCAGGAACCAGATATAAGCATTCCATGATCCCTCTGGGTGCATTGGAAATTTTGATAGAAAAATTATTGAATTCTCTTTCCTGAAGAAACTTTTCAGCAGGCAGGAATGTCGTTTTGTGGTAATTGATTGTTGTACCCCAATCGTAATTCTTAAACCAGGTTGGAAGGTTTTCGTTCTTTGATCCAAACAACACTACGTTGCTCGATGTAAATTCTATGAAATGCCCTAAGCCCAACAAGGCAAGAGCTGTTTTACCAGCCGGATGTATAGATAGTTTTGATTGTTTCTGCAACGCATATACTGCTCCTTCATAACTTACCTTATCATTCACTCGCTTCAATGCTCCGGTTCCAATAGCTTCCAGCCAACGGCTTTTCCTATACCTTTTTTGCAATTCTAAGCTATATCCCTGTTCCTTAAGCCAGAATGACTGCATTATCGTTCCTGCTGGTTGTGAAGAAAGCAGTTGGTTTATTTTTGATTGATTTTCGGTATTCATAGTACCAAATTAGTAAATATTTTAAACTTAAAGTGCGAAGCGGTTTAAAATTATTCTAATTAGGGTACTTTTAGTTCCCTGAAAGTTATGAATATAAACCAAAACATCCTCGGGAATAATGTATAGAATATTCAAAATGAATACGGTTCTATTTGGAAAATTCTTGGAATATAAATCTCGTTTTGGGATAGTAAAAAGATAACTTCAGCAATGACAACGTGTCTTTGCATAAAAAATGTCTAGTCATTAGAGTGACTCCGCGACCCCGATTCTGGCTAATGCTGCTCAAAATTCCGGCTAATTAAAGACCTCGATGAAAAGCAAAAGCCCTGTATATCATTGATATACAGGGCTTTAAGCGGTCCGGACGGGACTAGTATCAAATTGATATACACTAGTTTACAAGTGATTACGGTTAATGGAATTTTGCTTCGGGCTAAATTCCGAAAGATTTCTGGTTAATCAGGCTAATTTGTTTTGCCTATTGACATCTGCACTAAAAATACTAGTAAAAGTTGACCGGAAAATAACGAAACGGACATTTTGTGATCGCTAATTTTAGCAAAGTATTTTCCGAAATTTGCCAAATAAAGTAAATGTATATGGCAACATTTGAACCGAGGGAAAGAGTAGCAATCGAAAATTACCTCCAAATGGGAGGATGTTATGTTTTAGATTTTAATAACCGAACTTTTGCGAATTTCATAGCAGATTCCACCGGAAAAAACATTGATGATTATGGCCGCTATGGTGAAGGGTCAAAAGCAAATAGGCTTAGAGAATTTTTTAGGGTAGAAGATGGAGCGACTGTGGGTAAACTTTTATTGGATTTGGTTGCCCACAGACGTGATACATTCATTGATCAGAGTAAAGAAGACGATCAATTATCACAAAAAGTAGTTGCAGTAGTAGAAAGAATAAATCCACCCATTCTTGGTGGACATGAATCTATAGAAGCTCTAAGACCGGATATTGATGATTCAGATGGTAATGTGCTCTTTGAGCAAATAAGGCTTGCAATTGGCTGGAATGAACCAGAAGCCGCCTTGGATAGGCTTCATACTTGGATGGTTAGATACGCCAGAAATTTAGCCGATAAAAATGGAGTTGCTTGGAATGAAAGCGAGACTTTAGATGCTGTCTTTAATAAAGTAGCTCGATTTTACCGTGATAACGGTCATTGTGAGAGCAATATGGCAGGAACAATCCTAAAAGGGATAGGAAAGAACTTGGCGGATTATAATAACGTGAGAAACAACCACAGTTTTGCCCATGCAAATACACCTTTAAGTAAAGCCGAGGCAAGATTCATATGTAATACTACATTTGACGCAGTCAAGTTCATTAATGGAATTCAAGATAGCATTGATGCAGCTAGGCGAAGGGGTGAAATTGATGCCCGAAGGGAAAGAGATTTGCCTTTTTGATTCATGAAAAATTTTCAAAATCCATCAATAAGATTTAGAACTTCGATAAATGCTCAATCTCATTTTGACTAAAAACTCCAAGTGAATTAAACCAAAATCCTTCTACTTTCAATAAAACATCATGATTTATCATGAAACTAGACCAAATTGATAAATACATCAATGAACAGAAAGAAGAATTGAAATCCAATCCTTTCAATGCTGATTTATTAATGAACAGTATTGAACAACTTGAGAGATTAAAGTATAAACTCCAGAATAATATTCAATCGGCTGATATTAAGGGGATCCTCCGAAAACTAGGTGATCTCGATTTGAAAAAGGACCCATTTAAAGAAGCTACCGATTTAATTCGACAATTGGGACATGTGCCATTTATGGTTAAGTTTTTATATCCTGAAAACCAATACCAGGCTGCAGACAGTTTAATACGCGCAAGACCTTGCAGTAGAAATGAAGCTAGGTTTACGAAGGTGGAAGATCTTTCTTATAAACCTGCAAGCTTAAATAAATCATATCAGCGTGCCACCATACCTGGTAAGACCGCACTTTATGGTTGCCTGAAAAAATTTAATGGTATAGAGCTTCAACCTGATAACAGATATGTTGCATCCCTTGAATGTTTAAGAATGCTATCAGACATTTCTGTTGAAAAACAGAAGAAGAGGGTTGCCTATGGCAAGTGGGCTGCGAATAGTACGATTAATCTTATAAGCATTATCAATGGTAAAAAATTCCACCATAATGAGCATATCAGAAAAATGTATGAAGCCTCATTAGAGTGGTCAGAGAGGTTAGGTGCTGAGGATGACGCACAATTGATTTCTGACTTTTTTGCAGATAGATTTGCCGATGAAGAAGCGGGTCCTGGAAAGGAGCACCTTTACATGTTATCAGCAATTTGGGCGGATGCGATCATGTCAAATCCCTCTATTGATGGTGTTCTTTATCCCTCAGTAAGAAGTATTGGTGAAGGAATTTGTGTGGCAATAAAACCCGAATCTTGCCATAAGCTTTCTTTGGTTGTTGCAGGAGAAAGCCCAGTTTACAAGAACAAAGATAAAGCTGTAATTGACAATGAGTATGCTTGCAAGGTAGAACCTGGCAATTCATCATTTGAAATGAAGCCGGTAGAAATGCAGTATAATATGGGGGAAGCAAGTTGCTTAAAACAAATTGGAGTGGATTCACCAACGGAATTGCACTTTGAATAATGTTTACCACATAACAAAAAGTCTTGATTTACATCTTAAAGAAAATTGTTCCTTCAATGATTCATATCAGTAGCGTAATCCCACCCGTAAACCCCGAAATCCCACCCCAACCCATCGGAACTGATCGCGGAATTTCCGGAACGGCTATCCCTATCGCGGTGGTACCTGACATGTACCGGAACGCCCCAATGGCTGTTGAATCCGTCATTGAAACTACCTGGGTTGTAAAAGCCGAATTCAGGGTTAAATGAAGCTCCCGGTCAATTTCCAGGTATAAAGAGGCCGTTTTTTCCAAATTTTCGAAGAAAAAGTTCGAACTGGGGAACCTTAAGTATAACTGAGGCAATTTTTCAGTATCTGTGACCTTTTGACACCCATTTGCGTCACTTAAATTGCTTGATAATGAAGCGATTTCAAGGAAAATAGGGTTTACTGAAAAAGTTCGAAGTGTGTGATTTTCCTTTATGTACACTAATCCTTCAGGAAACACTAATTTTTGAAGTCTCACCTTTGCTTCGAACCCTGATAAATGCCAGAAATTCAGCAGATTAACTGATAATTGAAGTGCTGAATCAAGGAGTTTTTCAAAGTTCGAAGGGTCTCTGCCCAGGATTTTAAGCTCATCTTCAATCTTCCTGATTTTTTGCCCGTGAGAGGAAGAAACCTTCTGGAACAACTCCTGAGTGATATTACCTGTGGCAAGATTGAATTCCATTTTCTCCAATTCATTTTTCAGGCGAGTCAGTTCGTCTTTCATGGGTTTTTCTCTGACTGTTTCGGCCTGATGCAGTACTCTGTAAGTGGCTTCCAGCTTCATTTTTATCAATGGCAAAAGCTCTATATCGATAGTATATTCTGCTAGTTTAATTTCAAAAAGCTCCAGGAGCTTTTTCTCGCTAATGTTGATGCAACAGCCCTTATTGGGACATTTATAGTAGATGTATTTTTTCTGAACATAGGCCGTAAGTGGGCGGTCGCATTTCCCGCACTTCACGGTGGCTTTGAAGGGCATTTTATCTGCATGACTAACCTTCTTATATCCTTGTCTGTTTACACTCAGCACTCCATTCACAGCAAGGAAAACTTCCTCAGTAATCAACGGCTCATGCTTCCCGCGGATGATTTCTCCATTATCCAAGAGTGAATGCGTGATATAACCGCAATAAAAGGGATTACGGAATATTCTGGATAGATGTGGTGGAGTCAGGGTTAATCCCATTGGGATCAATCGCTGTATGATGTCTTCATGTGTGAGGTTTTCATTGTATTTCCACATAAATGCCTGTTGGATTAGCTTACCTATTGGCCCTATAAAACATTGCGGTTTATCGTGGTCATGTTCTTTCTTGCCTGTAGTGAAAGCTTTGACGTAACCAATTGTAGGTGTACCAATCCATTCGCCTTTTCGTAGCTTATTTATCTGCCCATCAATGATTTTTTGTCTCCTCTGCTCGTTATCCATCTCTGCAAAGAGTAGATATAGCTTTTGAATCATTCTTCCGGAGGCTGTTTCATCATCCACTGCCTGTGTAGCTGCATGTACTTTGATACCGTCTGCTCTCAGCCTATCTAACAGTGCAGTGTTCCCTGTACGGGTAAATCTGTCATAGGAGTAAAATACGATATGGCTGATTTTATTCTTCTTGCAGAAGTGCAGCATCTCCTGAAATTCTTCCCGGTCATCTGTTGTAGCGGATTCCTTGGCTCCAAAAGCCTTTACAAGATCCCAATTATTCTGCTTTACAAATCCCGCGGTAATTTTTTTCTGCCACTCAACACTGTCTTGCTTGTTGGTTGAACAACGATTATACGTCACTGCACGGTCTCCATAAACGATTACTTTCTTCTCAGATTTAACAGCAAACTGCCTGAGCCATCCGGGCATATTTGTTTCTTGATTGTGATTATCCATGATATACTTTTATCATAAATAGTTGGAAAATTTTCAGGATCCGGGACTCTGATCAACACCATCCTTTGATAGCAGATGTAATAGCAAACAGAGCTCTTTTAAGCTTTCGTCAATCCTGCACAATTCTTCAGATGTGCAGTTCCTGTAACCGGTTACTGACTTCAGCATTTCGATAGTCACTTCTGTTTCATTCTTTACTCCATTATTACGCTCGATTGCACTCATATTCCGTTAAAATTTTAAGTTGAACTTTCTCGTTTTATAATTTATAATTTATAATTTCGTCTCGATAGTGAACCAGTTGATATCGAGCAAGCATTGATAATATGTCTAAAGCAAAACCATCCAAAAAGTTAAAAACGCATGGCGGTGCTCGTGCCAGATCGGGACGAAAACCGGTGGCCGATAAAAAAGTTAGCTTTACGTTTTACGTAGAGCAGTCGATTCTGAATGCCAACGGAGATATGGATGAAACAAGACGTGATTGCTATGAATTCCTGAAGAAACGCGCTCAGGAAAAATCTGAAGGTGAGTAAGTAAACTGTTCCTATAAAATATTCTATACTGCTTTGCATGGAATAAGCCATGTTACTTTCCAGAAGAAGGTTCAAATTACTCTTCCCTCTGTATTTCAAATTTTCGGAAGTAAATGAACCTGATACGTTTGTCAACCATAATGTAATATTCAAGGTGAATCCCATCGTATTTAAATCGGAATTTGTAAAAATGAGCTGTAGTGGAAAACATATCCAGATATACCTCAGACAAATCATCTCTTCGATACAGATGGGATTCAAACTCTGAACGGTCAATCAAAACCGCTTCTCTTCGCTTTATAAGCTCCTCTATTCTGTCCTTGATGAACAGAAAGACCGGACCTGATCCGGACTCATCGTGAATAGGGAAATATTCAGGCAGAAAATAAGTAATCCTGAATAGTAGTTTACGGTACTTATGATCTACATTAGTCTTCATTTTCATTTTCCTCCTGTAGGAGAGGCAGGTTTAGTGCATCAATCCCTTTAACCGAGGATCCCGCAATAGCACGAAATGAACCGATCATTTCTGAAGTACATTGACCAACCAGCTCAATCGCTTTTTCCCGCTCTTTCCAGAGGCGCGTCATAGCTCTCTTCTCCTGGTCAAGATTTGTTTTAAGTCGTGTGAAGCTTTCAACAATTGTGCGGATTTGCAGTGTGAACTCGGGCCCTGTGAGGTAATCATAAAGAATACTCATTTTATCGGTTTTGTTTTCCCCGGCAGTCTTTAGCTCCTGAAAACGTAACAATGAATCGCGTAATACAAATAGTAATGGCTGTACTTCCCGGAAGCTGCATACCCAAACTCCATCCCGCATACCGAAATGAGGCATATCTGCAGGCATAGCCTCTGTCACTAGTACTGCTATATCGGCTTTATGATTGCGTTGATCCTCCTTGAGCTTCGGAATCCAGTTGTTGCTGAAGTTTTTGGTGCGTTTTATTTCTATAGCAATTGTCCCCGCATCCTTTTGCAGCGGTGTGCGGACACCCATCAATAAATCAGCACCGTTTGCACCTTTTGAAACTTCCGTAATACAATCATCCGGATACCTTGTGCGCAGTTCTTTTTCCAACTCCAATTCTGCCACTTCACCCTGCAGTTGCATCGAGCCCTGATCGGCTTTTTGCTGTGCTTCGGTCAACTGTTTCTTCAATTGCTGAATGATATTCTCTTTCTCAGCAATCTTCAGATTTGACCGGGTCTCCGTTTCCTGTACTAATTTGAGACGGGCTTCTTTTAGCTGCTTATTCAATTTTACCTCCGTCTCCAACTCAATTTTTTCCCGGAGTTCTTCCTTTTCCCTGGCTAGTTTCAGAAATTCCGCTTTTATCCGGTTAAGCTCCCTGGCTTCACCTATTTTTTCCTTCAACTGTTCCTGTAAGGACTCCAATTCGCCGGATTTTTCCTCGTTAATCTGTTCCCGCAGTCTCTTTTCCAGTGCCAGCCTTTCCTGGGATAGCTTTTCACTAACCCCATTTTCAATCGACATTTGCAGATCTGTACGCAGTTTCTCAAGCTCTAGCCGCTCTCTGGATATTTGGGCGTTCTTCTGCTCAAACTCCTTCTCTGCTTCTGACTGTAGTTGATGATAGAGCACCTTGTTTACATTAATATCTGTGCCGCACTGGGGACACCTGATATTGCTGGTTTCCTGATTCATTTTGGTTGATTTTAAAATTATATTTAGACTTCATTCCGGTTAGTTTTTACTGATGAAAATGGGGATGTCCGGATGCAATTCCATTCCAACTTCATTGAAGCAGATCATTTCCGAAATATTCCGCGCAATTTCCTTTGGGGTAGCATCCCGCTCCAGGTAAGCACCACCATAAGCTTCCGGCTCCTGTGCATATGGAGTGAAAATGTGCATGAATTGGTCACCATCGATACCAAAGAACAGAATGATGGTCGTAAGAAGACATATTCTCTTATCCGAACCAGTATGAGCTATTCCTTTTGAAGTTGCCTTCCATACTTCAGGAAAGGCTTTAGGCAATGCATTAACGATGCACTCAAATACCGGAAACATATTCACGGCACCCTCTTCTGAACTGAAGATATAGTTATCGTCCTCCAGCACTTTAAAGCTTTCGTTTCTCTTTTGCTTTAGCAGATGGCCTGCTAACTTTTTTAATCTTTCTGGTTGAAAGACCAGTGGTTTGTGTACTTTTTCGATCATTTTCTTAAGGATTTAGTAATTACATTTGAATGATTTAACTTATTCTGAGGTCAAATTTAGGGATTAGTCTTGATTAAACATTACGTTTTTTCATATTTTTAATCAAATTAAATATAAATTGCTGTTTTTCAGCCAGATAAAATAGTTTGATAAGGGATTTTGATTGAGAGATTTAGTACTGGTTTCGCATTTCCAGATTAAGTCAAACCTGTTGTGAATCGGTTAATTGGTATAGTGCCCTTTTAGTTATGGCTGCATGAAGGATCGAATCCAGGCGTCAAGAATCTATTACTAAAATCGGTTTCAGATGATTATATTAGCCAAAATCTGACAAGTCAATATTAAAACGATGCAAAGTCAATTTGGTGAGAGGATCAGGACACTCAGGGAGCAGCAGCATTTATATCTGCGACAGGTAGCACCATTGCTTGAAATGGATACGGCACAACTGAGTAAAATTGAAAAAGGTATGCGGCAACTCAAACGGGAACAGATACCCATCATTGCCGGAATACTCAAAGCCAGTAGTGATGAATTAATGACGCTATGGTTAGCTGATCAAATTTATGCTGTGTTGAAAGATGAGAAGTTGGCAAATGAAGCAATACATGTGGCAGAGAAAAAAATTAACAGTAAAAAACGAACGAGAAAATAACTGAAATTATGATAACAAAACAAGCATTAGGCAGTACCCTGTTCGGAATGGCCGATATATTGAGAGATAAGGTAGAGGACTATAAAGCCTATATCCTTTCTCTTTTATTCTTTAAACGCCTTTCCGATAACTACGAATGGGAAAATAAAAACGCCATCGCTGAATTTGAGAAGGAACATGACCGACTGCCAACAGCAAAAGAAGAAGCGGTTATTTATAAGAAAAAACACGACTTCAAAATACCGGAAGGTTGCTTTTGGAAAGATGTGAGGGAAGCAACAATTGATAAGAAGAATGAGGCTCTCCACAAAGCTGTGAATGGTATTGCCGAGGCCAATATCGATAAGGACGGCAAATTTTTCCTGAAAGGAGTTATCAATACCGTTCGATGGAATGAACCTGCACCTGATGGTTCTGGTGGTAAAAAACTAAGTCCCGAAGTGCTTTCGCTTTTGATAAGCTACCTCGATGCGGTTGACCTCAGTAATAAGAATGCAAGTGTAGATGTATTGGGCGATGCTTATGAATACTTGATTAAGCGTTTTGCTGATGAAAATAAAGGCGGCACAACAGCTGGTCAGTTTTACACGCCAACCGAAGTTCGTGACCTGATTGTTCGTTATCTCAAGCCTCAAACTGGCAATACTGTTTATGATCCCACTTGTGGTTCTGGTGGTTTCCTGATTGATGCTGCTAAGTACTGCAAAATCAACTACGGCAATCAAAAGGCTATTCGTTTGTTTGGCCAGGAAGATGTGTGGAATACCTGGGCGATTGCCAACATCAATATGATATTGCACGGTTTGGATGCCAAAATTGAAAAAGGCGATACCATCCTCGACCCCAAGTTTAAGGAGGAAGACAATGAATTGGAGATAAAAAGGTTTGATTTGGTGATGGCTAATTTTCCATTCTCTCAGGAAAACTGGTGGAAGAATGGCGAACCCAAAAAGGATGCAAAAGGCAAAACGGTGAACAAGAAAGATGGCTCACCGCAATTAGAGTATCCCGGCAAAGAAGATTTCAGCGACCCTTACGAAAGGTTTGTATATGGCAATCCGCCTTTCTCCAATGGTGATTTTGCTTTCATCCAGCACATTGTTGCTTCTTTAAAAGATGATGGCAAGGCGGGTGTGGTTTGTCCGCAGGGCGTTTTATTCAGAGGGCAGCCCGAGAAAACCGAAGAAGAAGATGGACAAAACCGAAAAGCCGATGATGAGTATTTAATCCGTAGAGGTTTTTTGCAAGGGCCAATTGACAGCAATGGTGAGTTTACTGCCATGCACAATATTATAGATGCTGTAGTAGTATTACCAGGCAACCTGTTTTATGGAACCACCATACCCGGTTCTATTCTCTTCATCAACAAAAACAAGCCGGAGCACCGAAAGGATAAAGTGTTGATGGTGTACGCTGCCAAAAAAGGCTGGTACAAAGAAGAACCCAACATGAATATGCTGTTGCCGCATGATATGCTTCGCATTTCTACCATTATGGAAAGCTGGGGTGATTTGGCAATTGCCAAAACATGGATTGATTCTCAAAAGGCAAGACTGAAAGCACTCATACAAGAGGATCTGGAATACAAACTCTCTGAAATTGAAGAGTATTACCACGAGGATTTGACCAACCTTGCAGCCAAGTTACAAAAGGCTAAGCAGGCCATAGCCGATAAAGAGGCAGAAGACAAAAAGCCCACCAAAACGGAGCTAAAAAATCTGGAAACAGCCCAGGCTGCTTATGATAAGATAGTGGCAGAAAAAGAGGGGAAGATACTTGCAGCCCATACACAGGCTGAAAAGGAACGCAAAGCCATTGATGAAGTAGAACAGGAATTACTCAACATGCTGCAAGACCCTGAGCTACGCAAACGGTACTTCTCTGTGGTGGATATGGAAGAACTGGAGGAAAACGAGTTTAACCTCAATATCCCCCGCTATGTGGATACGTTTGAACCGGAAGAAGAAATTGATTTGAAGGTAGCAATGCAAGAGTTCTCTGCGTATGTAGAGGCTGAAAATAAATCAGACGACACAATAATTAACCTTACTAATTTATTTGCAAGTGCGAACTAAAGAAGAGTTACATAAGGAATTTTACAAACATGAAAAGTTTGGAGTCGTCCCGAAAGGCTGGGATGTTGTTCGACTTGGAGATTATTTCGACTTTTTCCCAACAGCCTCTTATTCCCGTTCCCTTTTGACAGAAGAAGGGGAGTGTATGTATATCCACTACGGAGACCTACATACCAAATTTGAACGATTTATTGATGCGAGCAAAGATGAATTGCCATACATAACAAAAGAAATGGCCAAGAAATATACATCTATTGCCGAGGGTGATTTGATTATTTCAGATGCATCAGAGGATTATGAAGGTGTGGGTAAAGCAGTTGAGGTAATTAATGTTGGCGATAAAACAATTATTTCAGGCTTACATACATTGCATTTGCGTTCAAAGAACAATGAGTTTATCAATGGCTTTAAAGGGTATGTTCTAAATGAATCAAGAGTAAGAAACAGTATTCTGCGTTCTGCAACTGGCATAAAGGTTTATAGTGTTTCAAAAACTGAGTTAAAGAAAATCTATCTGCCAAAGCCGCCCGTTGAAGAACAAAAAGCCATAGCCACAATTCTTTCCAAAGTAGATGAAGCCATAAAAGCCACCGAAAACAGTATTAAGGCTGCCGAGAAACTTAAAAAAAGCCTGATGCAAAACTTGCTTACCGGCAAACTCAAACCCGATGGCACTTTGCGGAAGGAAGAAGAGTTTTCTTATGATGAGAAGGCAGGTTATTATCCAAATGAATGGAATTGTAATCGTTTTAAAGAGTTTTCAATTCTTCAAAGGGGCAAAGACTTGACAGATAATGAAGTGGTTTCTGGCAGTTATCCGGTAGTCAAATCAAATGGAACAACAATCTATCATAACCAGTATGTCTGCGAACCACCTGGTGTTGTTACTGGAAGGTCAGGAACCATTGGGAAAGCATTTTTTCTTGAGAATAAATATTGGCCGCACAACACTACTTTATACGTCAAGGACTTTAGAGGAAATTATGCTAAATATATATTCTATCTAATTCAGACAATGCGATTTGAGAAGTATTATGCTGGAACAACTGTGCCAACGCTAAATAGAAATGACATTCACAGAATAAGAGTATCTATTCCAAAGTCAGTTGATGAACAAAAAGCAATTTGTAAAATTATTGACGATACCGAAAATATTCTTCAATCCAAACAAGCGAAAATCAAAAAATTAGAACGCGTAAAAAAATCACTCATGCAAAACCTGCTAACAGGTAAGGTGCGAGTGGATTTATATAAAATTGAAAAACTGATAAAAGAAAATTGAAATGATATTGCCAGACTTGCTTACCCATAATTTGAAGATTGTTTTCTGCGGTACGGCTGCGGGAAATAAATCAGCTGAACGTAAGGCATACTATGCAGGTGCTGGCAACTTGTTTTATCCAACATTGGCAAGCTGTGGGTTTACCCCACGCATGCTAAAACCGCAAGAGTTTCCTGAGTTGCTGCAATACGGCATTGGCCTCACCGATTTGGTGAAACACCATTTTGGTATGGATAAAGACCTTAAAGAGGAGCATTTTGATACGCAAGGTTTTGAGGAAAAGATATTGAAGTACCAACCTCAAATTGTTTGCTTCAATGGCAAAGAAGCGGCTAAAGTGTATTTCAACCTCAAATACACCAAGCAGGTAAGCTATGGCTTGCAAAGCAAGACCATTGGAAACACAAAGTTATACGTAGCACCATCAACCTCCCTGCAGGCTATTGCCTATTGGGACGAAAGTATTTGGCAAGAATTAAAGCATTTAACTAACTAATATGAAACCACATTGGGCAAATAGAGCAGTGTACACACACTTTGATGCCTTTCTGCAAAAATGCATCCTTGGCAACGATAGTTATATTACCGAAAATCCGGGAATTTTCACAATGACCAACCTCAATTCCTGCGTTACTGCCTTTGTAGATAATCCGGATACAGGCGACCGTAACTTTGATGCAAAATCAAAAGATCAATTTGCAGCCTATCCAAAAGCAGTGCAGGAGGTATTTGCCCATTTTATTTGGCTTTGGGGAATGCCAGCCTCTGATATGACAGGAGCCGGAAAGAAGGGTGCTGTGGTAAGGTTTCTTGGCGATGATTACAATGCCACATTGACCAATGTATTTATTGATGGAGGCATAGGTTCAGCTGGTCAACGCCACAAGCTGAATAAACCTTTTGAAATCTCTTTTTTGCTTTTGCTTTTCAGAGAAATCAAAAATAATCTACAGGCAAGGCAAATCAATGATGTGGCTTCACTAAAAAAATACATTGAAACACTTTGCAGAGAACTGTACTATAACAACAAAGTGACTGCCGAAACTGCGGATGAGAAATTAAAGAAGGCAGGAAAGGAATTTCTGGCATTGCATCATATCCTATTGCATTTATGCGACCCTGATAAATACGAGGCGATTGCTGCCCAAAAGCACAAGGATGCTATTATTAATACCTTTTTTAGCATATTGGATAAAGACAATACTGACGGCCTATGGGAAGATATTGATGAAAGTATACTGACAATTCGGAATAAGCTCAAGGAAATACTGGGTTATGAAGTGAACTTCTATGACGAGGAAATTCAGGATGCCTGGAATTTTGGTGAAAGTAAGGACGATGTCTCAGAGGTTACCTTGTTCGAGTATAAGAAAGCAATGGTGTTTTATGGTCCTCCGGGCACTTCCAAAACGCATTCCGCCACTCGATTAGCGGAGTTGTTGATTACAAAACAATACTTCCGCAACAAACAGAGTATTAAAGAATACTTCGAGAAATCGGAAGAGATATTAGAGGAACACATTCATCACCTTCAGTTGCACAGCAATTACAATTATGAAGATTTTATTGCCGGTCTGCAAATCGAAGATAAAAGCAGCGTAGTTAAACCCGGCTATCTTTTAAATCTCATTGAGAAAGTAAAGAATGACCCATTACCACATGTTCTCATTTTGGATGAGATTAACCGAACAGATATTTCAAGGCTGTTTGGTGAACTGTTTTCTGCATTAGAGTATCGCAATAAAAAAATAAGACTTTCTATTGGTGATTTAGAAATAGCCCTCCCGGCCAATCTCTATTTCATTGGCACAATGAACGAAATAGACTTTTCACTCGAACGTATCGACTTTGCCCTTCGCAGAAGGTTTTTGTGGCAGTTCAAAGGTTTTGACAGGGGCATTCTTTGGAATATGATACAGCAAAAGAAAAAGGAATTAGGTATGAATATCAGCGATGCAGATATTGAAACTTTTATCAATCGCTGCGAACGGTTGAATAAAGAAGTTTCTGCCATGCCTGAATTAGGTGAAAACTATCAGGTGGGTCATACATTCTTTGCAGAAGTGGTTGATATATTCAAGTCACTGAAAGGTGTTCATTCAGGTCGCCTCTATTTTTTAAACCAACCGGTAAACATTCTCTGGGAAATCAGCATAAAACCAATTTTACAGGCATTCCTGGGCAATATGGATGCAGATTCTAAAAGAGATAAAATAAACGATTTACAGACAGTATTGATTAATGGCTGAAACGCTTAAACATATCACAGCTTTTGATTGCTTGCCTTTTGATAATGAAACGGCAACAGCCGATGTATTGCAGGAGTTCATACAATCGCAAAGTAAGAATGTGTTTTGGTTCTCTGCCAATTACAATGCAGATGATGATTCTAAGTTAGCTGAATACGATTACCGAAATAATAACTGGACAGCCGGAAGATTTGTTGGTGAAGCCATTTTCAATCACAACCAAACAGATTATAAAATAACCATCAAGCCAAGATTTGGCGAAAAATTCCTTTTCAGAATGTTGGAAGAGATTTTCAATATTCGGATTACTACTTCGGCAAGTCAAACCAGTAAAAGCGTTGATTGGCAACATTACATTAAACGAATCATTGCATTTATATGGCTGCAAAAATTAGCCAATGCCAATTTACATGGCGTTCCTAAAACACAGGTAAAAAGAGAATACAGAGGCCAGGCAATCAGAGGCCGTTTAGATGTAAGGCAATCAATGAAGCCTTTGCATCGAAGTAACGAAGTGGTTTCAACCTTCCGTGAAAAGCAGATTGATGAACACATTGCACAAATTATATTTCAGGCTTACCAAATTTTAAAGTCAGACTTTGAAATTGGTAAAATCAATATTCCTGAGTCGGCAAGGGAAGCAATCAATCAGGTTCACAGTGTAGTTCAAAACAAAGTACACATCAGAGAAAGCGATTACAAAAACATTAAGTACAAAGACATTTATTTAAGCTGGAAGCCATTGGTTGATTTATCCTGGGATATAATCAAGCGAAAACAATTCAGCTTAAAACAGGACAAAGCAAAAAAAGGATTCGGCTTTTTTATTGACATGGCCGAAGTATGGGAGCAATATCTCAGTGCCATTTTAAAGAAAAACCTTATGCCTTATGGCTGGCGTTACAGGAATGAAAAACAGCTTGCTTACAAGGGCTATTTCTTTCAAAGGGAATTGATACCCGATTTGGTGTTTCAAAAAGAAAACGAAGTTGCTGTTTGGGATGCTAAATACAAACAGATGAAGGGAAGGTACTTTGATGTTGATCGTTCCGACTTTTTCCAGATACATACTTACATCCAGTATCAGTTAAATCATAAAACCGTAAAAGCAGGTGGTCTTCTTTACCCGATTTCAACTACACCAAACTTTGAAGAATACCAAAGCCCCAAGCTGATTAATGAAGAAGGCGTAAAAATGAATTTTTCAATAGATGGTATTGAGTTGGCTGAGAAAGTGGAGAATGAACATCACCGCCAATCAGAGGTAGAATTTATAAACCGCATAATAAAAAGCATTTCATAAAATGGGCAAGCTATCAGAATTAAAAGGGGTTGAAAAACCAGTAACCGAATGGCTTAGTAAAATGGGCTGGACGTTCAAAAGCAATGATGATTTGAAAGTGTATAGTCGCCCATTTTCAAATCCGGTGCTGGAGCAAATCTTCATCGAGAAAACAGCTCAGATTAACAATATCAGCCCTGCAATAGCCCGATTGGCGGTGGAGCAATTACTTCAAAACTTAAACAACCCAATAGCTATTTTAGGGAATGAGGCATTCTTGGATAAGTTGGCTTCGCATGTTACCATTTCTGTCGAAGGTGACGATATTGATGTACATTTTATTGACTTTGAAGACATCTGGAATAATGATTTTATTGTAACCAATCAGTATTGGGTACAGGGCTACAAAATGGTTAAAACCGATATTGTCTTGCTTGTGAATGGTATTCCTTTAGTACCCATAGAGGCTAAACAAAGAGCAAGAAAAGGCACAAACTGGTTAGAAGGCGTAGCTCAGTTTTCTACCTATGACCAACGGGCCGATAAATTGTTTATGTGCCATGCTTTTGGAGTTGCCTGCAATGGCCGTATTGCCAAGTATGGCATTCCCGGAGCATCTTCATCCTATTTCAATGAATGGAAAAGTAATCTGGTTGATACCTCACAACCTAATCCGATTTTAGATCCTGAAAATGATTTGTGCGAGGTTTATAAAGACCCGGAAGATGCCTATTGGCATTTTGACGTAGCCCGTTTACCAAACGGTGAGGTATTGGAAAGAATGAAACTGGGCATCATTGGCTTATTGCAGCCTGCAAGGGTTTTGGACATTTTGAAACATTTTATGGTGTTTGAAAGAACAGAAGGCAAAATCATTAAGAAAGTTGCCCGTTACCAACAGCTAAGGGCAGCCAACAAAATTGCAGACCGGGTAATTCATTCAGATTTAAAGCAAGGTGTTATCTGGCATACACAAGGCTCTGGCAAAAGCTTAACCATGCTTTACACCGCATTTAAGCTAAGGCAGAGTAAGGAATTGAAAGACCCTACTGTTTACATCGTAGTGGATAGAAAGGATTTAAGGGAGCAGATTGGCGGCACTTTTGATGATTGTGAATTTCCGAATGCAAGAGCTGTTAACAACATTGGTGACTTAAAATACATTATTGATAAAGCACCTGCCGGTGTATTTATAACCACAATCCAAAAGTTTAGGGAATTAGGCAATAGGCAGGATATAAGAGACAATGTCATCATTTTAATTGATGAAGCTCACAGAACGCAATATGGCGATTTTCAAATGGAGTTGCAGGCAGTACTGCCAAATGCCAAGCGGTTTGCATTTACAGGAACTCCGATTCCCAAAACGCATCAGGAGTTTGGAATTGTAAGACAAAAGGGAGAGCATGAGTATTACCTTGACAGGTATAGCATTCAGGATGCCATAGATGACGGAGCAACCAAACCCATACGATATACTTTTGGTCCGCAGGAGTGGTTTTTGGATAAGGAAAAGTTGAAACAGGGTTATGATGAAATTACTGCCGAACTGAATGAAGACGAAAAAAGACTTGTAGAAAAAAGGGTTCAGGCATGGAAAGTGTTTCTAAAACATCCTGAAAGAGTTACAAAGCTGGCCAAAGATATTGCCGAAGATTATCGAAATGTGGTTGAGCCGCAAGGATACAAGGCCCAGGTGGTGGCTTGTGATAAGGAAGCATGTGTTTTATACTACAATGAACTTCTAAAATATTTTGACCGTTCTGAAATCTCAATCATTTTTTCAACAGGGGCCTATGATGAAGGTGAAAAGTACGAACTCTTCAAAGATCATTACAAAGAGGATGCTGAACGCAAAAAGCTGATTCGTCAGTTCAAACGTAGAATTACAGAAGAAGAGCAAAAATTAGGGAACAACCTCAAAATATTTATCGTCTGCAATATGCTGCTCACCGGGTTTGATGCACCGATTGAGCAAACAATGTATCTCGATAGTCCAATCCGTGACCACAACCTTTTACAAGCTGTTGCACGGACAAACAGACCTTATGATGATAAGGTATCCAAATTGTCAAAAGAATTTGGTCGCATTGTAGACTATGTAGGGGTATTCCAGAATTATAAAGAAGCGTTGAACTATGATCCTGAAGATATTGGGGAATTTGAAGATATAGAAAGTTTAGTGGCCACCTTCCCTAAGGTATTAGATGATGCCTTTAAACCATTTGAAGATATTCAATTGGAAGACAGTTACGAGTGTGCAATGAACATCGTAAGGAAGTTGACGGAAATGGATCATGGCAAATTTGAAAATTCATTCAGAGAGGTAGTGCAGCTGTGGGAATCAATTTCACCGCATCCGAAACTACGGGAACACAAAGATCAGTATTTGTGGCTAAATGAGATTTACGAAATATACCTTGAAGAGTTTAAACGAGTAGATTTTGATGCGGAGATTTATGCAGCCAAGACCCGTAAACTCATTCAGGAAACTGCAAAACTCATCAATTTTAAAGGGCATTTACCTGAGATTAAGATTGATTCAGATTATTTGAGCAAGCTCAAAGAAACCAAATTGAATCCATCCGACAAAGCAGAGAAAATCATCAGAGATATTGAAACAGTAATCAGGCAAAATGAAGTAAACTCTGCTATTTATGTAGAGTTTCAAAATCGCTTAGATGATTTGATTAAGCAAAAGCAGGAACAGAGTTTGGCAATAGAGGAAATACTGAATCAGTTAGGAGTTTTGTATTCAGAACTGGATGAAGTTGCATCATTACCGCAACGAATGGGCTTCCCTGACAAAGGAACGTTTGAAATATTCACACTGATTAAGAACGCTTCAAAGGCAGATTTCAACGAAGAACTTACAAGAGATTTTTCATTGAGTGCATTTGATAGTGTCATTAAAAGGAAAATATACATTGGATGGCAGGATGTTCCAAGAGAGTACGAACGACTACAAACCGACATTGAGCTATTGGCTGCTAATCCCAAATTTGAAGAATTGAAAATTGATGAACAGGAAGAACTTATTGAAAGAATAATGAAAGCCATCTTAGTAAGTTATAGTTTAAATTAATGCAGCTACCTGATAATTACATATTGATACAAAAGGAAGTTAAACATGCCCGATTAAGGGTAAGTGAGGACGGCTGTATTCGTGTAATTATTCCACATGCATTTTCTCAGGAAGATTTGGAGGCACTGATAAAGAAAAAGCAAAGATGGATTGACAGGCATTTGAAATTTTTCAAAGGCATGTCAAAAATAAACCTTCAACGAAATCAAATACTGTTGTATGGAAACAGGTACACCTATTTTTATGATTCAACCTATGAGCATAAAGTGATAGTTGACCATGAGTATAAAACCATCAGAGCAAAGCGTAATCTCTTAGACAAAACCATTCAGCAGCTTTGGTTAACCGATGTTGCAAAAAAATACCTGGCAAACCGAACCGAAGAATTAGCAGGAAAGCTAAATTTTAAGTACAATAAGTTATACATCCGCAATCAGCGTAAGAAGTGGGGCAATTGCTCAAAAGAAAAAAACATATCACTCAATTGGCGTTTGATAAAAGCCCCAATGTTTGTGATTGATTACCTGATAGTACATGAGTTGCTGCATACAGTTTTAATGAATCATACTCACAAATACTGGACAATGCTCAAGTCGTATTATCCCGATTACAAGGATGCAATCAATTGGCTTGATAAATACGGAAATAGTTTATAAAATATTTAAATTCTAATATAATAAATCGTGAATGCTAAGCAGAGAATAGAAGCCTTCTTAAAGGAAAACAACATAAAGGGCAACCGATTTATTGGACGCTGCATATTAACAGAAAGAGGCAATCTCATCCTTGGCGATATAATATCCAAAGATGGCAACGTCCAACTTCTTAAAGCCAATGGTGATAGAATCACCATTAATGCAACAAATCCTACATTTGAGTTTTTAGAAGGTAAGTTTTACGAGTTCAGTGTTTATATACCTGCGCCTAATGCTACTGGAAAATGTATTCTGGTCCTTGACCTTCAATTTAACTTACCTGCGGAGTCTGATATCAACTCAAAAGATATTATTTTAAAAGCCAAAAGGGAAACACAAAGCAAGATTTCTCTTGCGTATTTTTTATCAAGGAGCAATGTTTCAAATAATCGGTTTTATGGCAGATGTGTTCAGTCAGAAACTGGGCAAAAAATGCTAAATGATATATTATCCAAAAATGAAGGGAATCTATTGTTGCGTGATGATGGAGATAGGTTATCAATCTACATTAGCAATATAGATTTCGATTTTGAAGCAGATCAATATTATGAGTTCTCAATAAGAGTATTTCATAAGGGGGTTAATAGGGACGAGATTATTTCAGTAGAAATAAACGAAAATCCCCCCGTAAAGTTGGATATTAATCCATACAGGGAAATTACCCGGTTAAGATATGAGAGGTTGGATAATCCGGAAGCAAATCGAATGATTGCTCATTTGATGCGTGAAATTGGAAAAGGCCTCTATTCGTCAAAGCAACGAATGATATTTGAATTACTTCAAAATGCTGATGATACACCAGCAGGTGATATTGTGAGTTTTCATATAGATGCATACTACGACTACTTTTTAGTGATGCATAACGGAGTTCCGTTTAATATGGATGATGTTGAGGCAATTACAAGTGCTGCAGAAAGTACGAAGCGGAACGACAAAAAGAAAACAGGCTATAAAGGGATTGGTTTTAAATCTGTGTTCACGGATAGCGAAGAAGTAATTATTAAATCTGGAGGTTTCCTTTTCACTTTTAAAAGGAATCATACTGCTTACAATAATTTTGACACATTTTACTTCGGCAAGAAACGTTATCAGGAATATCCTGCTTTGTTAGAGGAAGACAAATTGAAATATGCAAAGCAGCGTAGAACATTTAATGGCAATACTGATATCCCCTGGCAATTAATTCCAATTTGGTTAGAGGAACTGCCACGGGAACTCAACGAATCAAGGCTTGCTAAGTATAATAATAATGTGGGGTTTGCCATTAAATTTGGTAGAGAAAAAGTTCAGGATTACTTAGAAGCGGTTAACTACTTTGTGGAAAAGCCTCATTTCATGCTTTTTCTGAGGCACGTAAATCTCTTCAAATCTTTTAAGAATGCGGTTACAGTTCGCAAATCAGGCGAAGAAATTGTGACAATTGAAAAGATTACTCTCAATGGTGAAAATCTTAAATTAATTTATTACAAGCATTTGATTGATGATATTCCTGTAAACGACATGGCCCTCTCAGAAGAAGGCATTGATATTTACAAGAAAGAAAAAGTGAATGAATATGGGGAAGTGTCGCACTATTTCAGTTCAGATGAAGAAGGTAAGCAGGCAATTGAATCTATACCACCGAAATTAGCTGCTTTTGAGGTAACATCCATTTCGTTTGCAGCACCAATTGTAAATGGAAATATTGCCTGCGAACCTTCTTATTTATCAGGTAAGGCTTTTTCAAGTTTTTTTACTTACCTGCCTATGAAGGAAACAAGGATTCAGCTGCCTTTCTTGGTCAATGCTGACTTTGTGCCATCCTCAAACAGAGAGGAGCTTCAAGGCGATAATCAATGGAATGAGTATATTATTTCTAAAATTGCTTTTAACCATATCCGCTTTCTTCGTCAAATAGCAAATCAATCAATCGAATCTGGTCGTTTTGAGCCTGAGTACCTTTCTTTGCTTTTGAGTAAATTGTTAGAAGATGATTCCTCCATACAACTACTCATTAGGAAGTACAATGAGGTATATACTCAGTCTTTACAGGTTGTTCCCTTTATAATATCAGATAAAGAAAGCCTAATTACACTTTCTGAGGTAATTCTTGATGCTACCGGTATATATGATGTACTCGGCAGCAATTTATTTTATCAGATTACTGCAACTGAAAAGCATCTTCCCCATCCCTCAATCAATGCGAAATATTTGAATTATGCTTATCTGCAAATTGACAAGTATTCGTCAATCAATCTAGTTGCTGATTTAAGTGAAGAAGGTAATTTGGAATTGTTGAAGCAGGAGTTATCAGCCTTAGAAAGCAAAAGATATTTGAGCTTTTTGAAGTGGTTGAATGAATTTTGCCAACTGTATGTTGAGGATTCGGAATGGGTTTTAACCTTCCCTTTTATTGTAGTTGATGGTATATGCTCATCATTCAATGATATTCTTGCAGCTGATGATGTTTTTCTTCGTTCTTATCGTACCAGGCCGATTGAAAGTTTATTGGCTAAGTTGGGTTTTAAGTTATCATCATTTTACATTGATGACTACAAACATTTATTCGAGAAGAGTTGGCATATTGACTCTTATCTACACAAGGATATTAAGTTGTACGAACGAATAGCATCAAATGCTAACCTCTCACTACTTAGTCCAACAGAAAAGGCAAATCTCATTTCATTTATTGCCTCTTTAAAAGGTATTGGAGAAGTGAAGTTTGCCAATAATTTACCTCTATTCAATACCCAGGTTGAGCAGGTTGGTTTAAAGCCTCTGGCAAGTCTGATTACCAATAAGTGCGTAGGGCTTCCGAAATGGCTATTGAAATTTGTAATAAAAGAGGAAGAAGAAAATGCATTGTCTCAGGAATTTAGAAATTACCTGATTGATGAATCGAATATTCTTGAATTGCTTTTTTGTAATTCAGTATTGTTTGAAGAAATAACCACGGGTTTGAGTTCAACTGATATTGAATCTCTTTATGCCTATGTGCTTAAACTTCATAGCGGTCTTCCGGCAGATAAAGAACTTTCTTACACAGGAATACCTTGGTTATACGTACCTGCTTTACAGGTATTCCAATTGCCATCAGCTGTATATTGCCCGGATAGTTTATTGAAGCTGCCCGTTGAAAAGTATAAAGCAGTTTGCCCCGTTATTGAAGGGATAACAGATGAATACACGGCTCATTCGTTCTCTTTACCCCTTATTGAGAAGTTTTCTTTAGGATGTAAGAAAGGGGCAATTGCTAAGCTCATTACAAAATCATCGAAGCATTCCGTTGAACAGTCAAATGATTTTCTTGATTGGGCTTCTACAAACGGGGATGTTTCTCTTTTGGAGATATTACAATTTCAGAAAGATGATGCTGAAATAGCTTTTAATCCTGTTGCCAGCTGTAAGACGTATTATACAAGTGACACCGAATTAATTTCTTTAATAGAAGATAGTCCAATTGGTAAAAGCACCCTTTACTTATTGCCATCTGAACTTTACGATATTACCAGGTCAAAAATAGGTTTAATAGAAGGTGAACAGTTAATTAACCACTTACTTGAAATTGGCTTTGCAAAACCATCATTTGTAACGCATGTTCGAAAAGTTAAGAATGAGGATACAAGCAGGCTATTTATTGCGAAGTTGGAGAGTATTGATTTGTCTTCTGAAATGGTTTACAGCAAGGATAGTTCTGAGCATTTATTATTTGAATTGATAATTGATTTGGGTAAAGAGGATGACAAGTATTTTGATTCGTTAATCTCTAAAATCACAATCGATGGGCATGGTCTTTCAAAGAAGAATATTTCAGATGAAGTTGTGTTTCGATTTGCAGCTACAGATACAATGGCCGAGAGACGTTACGTATTGAGGTTGTCTGAAATTCTACCTTCTTACAAAGATGAAACAGCTGCATTAACAAAGGTTATTGGAAACTTTGTCGACATAAAAAACACCGGGACGTTAAGAAAGGTATTTAAAACATCTCAGAAGAGGACAGAGGATATTTTCAATGAGCTTCATTCAACACAGGCTGATTGTTTATTGCCTCATCAAGTTATGTTCCTGTTATTGTATATGGAAGATAAGCCAAAATTGGACTTCAAGAAGGGTAAGCCCGATTTCAGTGAGTACTATTTTGAAACGAATAAGCCTGAATACGAAACACAGTGTATAGATTTTATTTCGCTGCTATTTGCTCATAAGTACCCCTACTTTAAAGGGCGATTTCATTTTAAAGACTTGACACTGAATAATACAATCTTGGATAATGAATATGCAATAGATAAAGAGATTGCACCAACATGGCTTCAAAGATGGATTAATGATGAGGATACTGAACATAAATTGTCATTTCTCAATCTCTCAGGTTTAAATAAAGCCGATAGTCCTATTATGTTGCTCCGTAAAGGACTTGCTGATAATAATAGGGAGATTTTTCAAAAGGGATTGGTCAATTTGGATAACCCCATTTTGTTGCTTAATACAATGCAATGGCTACTAAAGTTACAGACTGAAAAGGAGACTAAGTACGATAAAATATTCCTCAAAGATTTATACACTAAACTTGAAGAAAAGAAGCTGCTGGGTTCCGATGTTCCTTTGGCAGTGATGGTTCAGTTAGATCCTGAATCGTATAAATTTGTAGTTAAAACCGAGTATAGCTTTTTCCATACTTTGAATGCTGGTTGGGGGGATTATTCGACAGAGATATTTGCCTCAATTATTGCATCGGGCGGTCATGTTATTGATGATGTATTGCCAGAGAGCCTACACAAGTTTTTGAAATCAAATAATGAGAAAACTCTGATTGCAACGGATGGTGAAAAAATACTAGGCAACAGTACCCTCTTTTCGGAGCCTTATTTCACGAAATGGCAGTATAGTGCTCAGTATCCTATTTATATCTATAATGGTGAATTATTGCCTAATAAACTAACGTATAGCAAGATATTCACAAAGTGCATTTTACAAGGCAAAGTTTCCGTTGTAAGTAATACCTACTACGTCACATCTGATATAGCTGATGAACTGCCTTATCCGTTGAAAGGGATTCTTCCAAACAATATTTATTCTGATTTAATCAATGTAAAGGATGAGTTTCAGAATAAAAAGCATAAGGAGCAATACGAAGTAAGTTATTCAGATGAAGAAGCGAATGCACTCAAACGACTATTTGGTGATGAAATACCTCGTGGTTTTCATAAAGATTTGAATCTTGCTTCACTTATCAAAGGCTTGATTTATTTGTCAAGCAGCGGATATGACGTAACGGAAGCTGAGGAACAATTGAAGAACACACACGAATACTCACAATTATATCCGGTTTATAAAGAAGGTGTAGAGAGAGGAATTGCAAATGCCCTTAAAATTAAATGCAGGTCAGCAAAGTCTGGGTTGCTATACCTCCGTGCATCAAGTTGGCAAGAGTTGGAGAACTCAAATACCTATTTGTACATACTTACAGGCAATGATAATACAGATTGTCGCTTTTGTACTACCAGAGAGGAAGTAATACAAGACTCTAAAGCTGATTACAGGGTTTTAAGAATCGAGGCTGGGAATGGGGTGTCAGATATTGATGATATTATTGAAGGTAAGTTTGATTCAGAAAAACTTTGGCTGATTATTCGGATGTCTGATAAAAAAGAGTACAAAGCAATTTTCGAGAAAATCAGAAATAGTGAATCCAGTGATACCATCTGGAATGTAAATATTGGTAACGAATCTGACGATTAGAATATGCAAATACCAAATCAGAAGCATATTGAGTTTTACGACTGGCAGATAAATGTCATTGAAGAAGAATGGGAGAGATACGCCAACACTTCAATGAAGTTACTCATTCAGGAAAAGCGGCTCTTTGTAGGTCGCATTTGGGGGCTGCAGGAAACAGATGGCAATGTTGTCCTCCGTTTTAAAGCTGGCTTAGTTCCAAGGATGAAACAACCTTACATTCTCTGCATGGTAGGTGCTGCTGCTCCTGGTAATTCTTCTGGTTGGGATTTCACCTACTTGCAATTTAGAGTTTTTGACAATCCAAGGCTTAGTGGACTCAATACCGAAATAAAGACAATAAACTACCTCAAATCCGATGATGCAAAATGGTCTTATGTTCTGGTGAATGGATTTGAGCAGAAATTACTCAACCAGATTAAAGATAATTATTTGAGCAAGGGTAATCATCCTCTTGTTGTAGTTGCTGAGTCTGACCCACCTATTGATTATCTTATTAATCTGAAAGACTTTGTTTTAAAAAACCCTTCTGATAGTATTCTGAACTTAGATTTATCATTCAATGAACAAGGGTGGTCGCCAAATTTCTTAGATAATAGTAAATCTGTAACTGAAAAAGTTATTGATCTACTTAATTGTTACAATGCTATTTTAATTCAAGGACCTCCAGGCACAGGAAAATCTCATTTAGCTGCTGAAATCTGTGAACAGTACCTTTCAAAAGGGTTGTCTATTTGCGCAACAGCCCTAACCAATAAAGCTCTAATGGAAATCGCAGATAAAGAAGGATTAAAAACGCCAATTGACCTGGGGAAAGTGTTCAAAACAAATTTATCATCGGATGAATTTAAGGTAATTCCCAAATTGAAACCGGCTGATGATTTAGCCCCAATTCAGGGTGAACTTCTGCTATCTACATATTACAAGTTATCTCAAAAGCAGGCAGGATTAGAAGCTGGAGAAAAGCGATTTGATTTATTGATTATCGAAGAAGCATCACAGGCTTATTTGGCTACTATTGCTATGTTTAAATCCATTTCTAAAAAGCTCTTGATTATTGGGGACCATAAACAACTTACTCCAGTTGTAAAGCAAAAGGAACAGGCTTATAAAATACATCCTGAGATAGACAGAGTAATCAATGGCCTTGAAACATTTGCATTTAACAACAATAACGTTTCTTATAGATTAATTTATACTCGAAGATTAACATCAGACGCTGCAAGACTTACAGCAGTTTATTATCAGGATAGTTTGAAAAGTATTTCAGATGAAGAGGGGAAAACGAAATTTACTTCCCGCTATTTTGATATGTTTCACTCAAATGGTGGTATTTCAATTGCTAAGCTACCGGCTTCCATGGAGGGCTTTACCGAAAAGGATGTGATTCGTTTTATTTGCGAAATGGGTCATGAAATACTCAGCTGCAATATTAAAATAGAAATTGCACTTTTATCACCCTATATAAAAGTCGAATCAAGCTTATACGAGCAGTATAGCCGCTTATCTTCTGATTACAGCAGAATAACATTAAATACGATTCATAAAATTCAAGGTCTTACTACGGATGTCACAATTTTATATCTACCATTGAGTAATCCATCATTTGATTTGGATGCAAATCTTTTTAATGTAGCAACGAGCAGGGCTAAAAAGGGAACATTAATTGTAACTTACAAACAAGTTGAGTTGCTGACCGGAGCTTCCATTGAAACCTTAACATTTTTACAGAACTCCCTTGATGTTAGCGCACAATTTATCTCCGCATTTAACACCTTCCGTAAAAAAACTTAGTGTTAAGGATTCCTCCATTCATATAATAACCCACTAAATAATATACTCCGCTCAGATATATCACAATTTGATATATTGACAAAGTAAAAATGTGGTGTAAACTATCTAGATACTTCTCTCTCATTAATCACCACGCGCTTAGCAAACTCATCAAACTTCACATTGGCAGAAGCCTTCACGTAGTTTAAAAACGACTCCAGTTTGGTGTGTTGAGAAAACTGCATAATGAGGTGCGCGTCCATTTTACGGTGATAGTAAAAATTGGTACAGAAATTCCGGCGGGCAGTATGCGATCCGATCAATTGAAAGAAAGGAGTAGCAACCGGTTTCTGGTCTTTAGTTTTAATATTTAACCGGGTCTGAATAAAATCATCTTTAAATCCGGCTAATTCGCAAACACGCTGAATGTTCCGGTTGTAATGCTGGTTGGTGATTTCTTTAAACTTGAAATTATACTTCTTTAAAATTTCATAGACGGAATCCATGAGGGGAATTTCGGCCTTTACTCCGGTCTTATTCCGGGTTATAGAGATGTAATTGATTTTATGCCCGTCAACGGATCTGCTTTGGACATGGAAAGCCTGTGATAGGTCGCCGAAAGTGAGTCCTCCTGTATAGCTGGCAAGGTAAAACAGGTCTCTGGTATATTCCAGATGTTGCTCCCCGGTACCAAATTGCATATTGATGAGGATGTTCAGCATTTCCTCCGTCAGGTAGGGGAAGCTGACTTTTTCTTTGTTCTGTTGATAAACCAGGCTTTCCGTCTCCACGCCGGGCAATTTTAACTTATCTTCGATCTTAGCCCATCGCAACACGGCCTTCATCCACTTTTTAAAATTGGCATAATAGTTAGCAGAGAAATCATTGGTATCCATCAGCCAATAGAAGAATTCAGCAGAGATATCATCGGTCATATCTCCGATGGTGATCTTTTCATCCCATTCCTTAAACTTTGCCGATAATTTTTGCTTGTAATCATTAGCCCCCTCCTTTTTGAGCAACTGTCGCATCACTTTCTTATCTGCAACATCATTGATGTACTGGTAGAATGGAACCCAATACCTTTCATCCTGGCGGATCAGCTCATTCTGTACTGAGGGTTGGCGTATGGTGATTGGTTTTTGCGATGCCGCGGTTAATTCCTCCGGCGTGTAGTTTAAATTGGAAAAAAATTTCTCCATGTCTACGACCTTACCATTTGCATCAACGATGGAGTAGTTATTATTCCTCATCCGGTTCATAACGTCATCGTAAATATCCCTAGACGGACGAGCATAATAATCCTTGACCTGCTTAAGCAATAGATTCTGTTCGGTCACTTTCCCTTCAATAAATCGCTTGATTTTATCTTCAAGCATGATATGGAAATACCTTCGCTCATGGAGACCCACGATCCGGAGCCCGAACTGCTCGTCAGTTAACTCTTCCTCTTCTTGTTCCAGGGCCAATTCATTTAACCAGTCGTTTATCGATTCTTCCAGGCGGATAAACTTTGTTGCGAGGGCAGGGTTCTTAGGAAGTCTTCTGGAAGCATCCCATTCGCTTTCATGAAGGCTCAGGCCGGTGGATTTTTCTACGGTGAGGTATTTGCCGTTATGCTTTGTACCTAGGCTAATGATCACCTGTATGGGTTTAGTGGCACTAGGTACATGTTGTAGCTTAAAGTTGACTTTGAACGATTTCATTGGTTAATTATTTATCTCGAAACACTAGACCAATATTAACCAGAAATAGCCGGAAAAACAAGCAGGTTAGCCGTAATTAGCCTGAATAATTGCTCATTTAGGCCATAAAAGAACCCCTTCAGGCTAATAAACACGAATATTCGGGCTAATATTAAAGCGGGAAAGAAGGGGATGGGATTGACTTAAATTGCTCTATATGAAAATACTAGACATAAAAAAAGGAGCATTTCTGCTCCTTTTGTAAGCGGTCCGGACGGGACTCGAACCCGCGACCCCATGCGTGACAGGCATGTATTCTAACCAGCTGAACTACCGAACCGTTTGATCAATACTTCTGATCGGGCTGCAAAGATATATCACTGTTAATTGAAATAAAAACGAAACCGGTTTTTTTATGTACCTAAATATCAATATTTTAAAAAATCAGGCCTCCATTCTTTCGACATTCTGAGCGAATAGCACCTAACTCTCAAGTACACCATAAACATGTCGGCTGTACCCACAGTGTATTTATCTGCACCCGACGAACCTGATCAGTTGCTCTTTGCAGGTCCCTTGATAGATTTCTATTAATACTTCAGATTCACAAGTTGCGGCTTTGCACCACCTCTCGATGATTGGAGTAAGAAGTCGATTTCAGAACCGCTTGTTTCCGGACATCCGAGGGTAACGAACATGCGTTTATTTGACTGCTCCGCTGACAGCACCTGTTTTCGGGTCAACTTTCCATCGGGTGTTGCTATCGTTACTGCAGGAACGGTATTTACAATAACCGTGAATGTTTTTTTTGGTTCAGTAACCTCCATACCACCTGCCAGGTTTTCTGGCGCATCGTTGTAAAAAACATATAAATTATCGTTCACCAGATGTGCATCTATCCAGGCAAATGGATCCAGCGCAAAGTTGGCTACACCCCGAGGCACAAAATTCATCCACTTTTGATTCAAGGCAGGATCCAGACTGGCAATAACAATTGGTCCCAACTTGGTGCGGCTTACATAAACGGTTTTTGAGGTTCTCTTGGTTTCATAACCTGTACCCACATTGCCTGGATTAGTTGGTCTCAGAAAATCCGGAGACTCCGTATATGTCTTTTCCGAATAAGATGCATCAATAGAAAATTGCCATACCAGATAGATGGAACCATCTTTCTGCATTTTCATATCAACAAAATCAAATTCGGTTGGTATCTGATCCGGTGCCCCTTTTTTAAGATTCAGATAACGATTGGCATTATCAATCATCTTACTATCAAACGGAGTATACTTTTCCCGCACTATTTTAAAATCAACCGGATTCACAAAGATCAGATGATAGCCTGAACACTGTTTCGTCGTTGATCCTTTCTTAAGGCCTACAACTACTATTTCATCTGATGATTTGTTATAAAAACAGGTCAGCTTAGCTAATTGCATTTTTTCGACATCAATGGCTCCTTTGATCACCTGACCATCCGGAGTAATCCTTCTGAATATTGCACTGGCTGCAATATCCAATTCAGCTTTCTGATTTAATCTGAACAGATTTGCCATGAAAACAAATCCATTTTTACCAACGCCGAAAGCAGGTGCTGTGCCTGCGCCCTGATATCCACCCCCATCTGATGACTTTGTTTTTGCTTCCGTAATATCTGAAGGAGTAATCATCTCTCCTTCATCCGATGCGAGCACTTTTGAATCCGCATCCAACACCATGCGCTTTGTGAAAACAACCGGTTCCCCATTGTTCTTTTTCATCCCTTCCTTTGTCATGTCCATTCCCAGAAAATCAATGGCATAATTCTCTCCATTGGTGGTTGCTTTTACCAGATACATTTCCTCCAGACAATTAACCGGAACCGGTATAAGCTTCTCGCCGGTTTTTTTCAATGTTTTTTTGTCCACTTCCACCGCAACCAATTCATTGTTTTTTGCTTTGTCCGCTTTCCGGCGAATGAACACAATAATGCGGGATGTTAAATAAATATGATCGATGTACTGTGAACTGAAACTACAATCGGTTTTATAATCGAAAGTTGATACAACCTGATTATTCGTACCAACCAGATAGATATACGGATAATATTTATAGCCCGGCTCTCCCGGATTTCCTAAAGTATAAATATGATCAATTAAATATCCTGCCTCGCTTTTCTCTACCAAACGATCTCCTTTGATACTTATCTCTGGTGATACAGTAATTTGTTGTGCACAAACAGTCTGATAATTGAAAAAAAACAATATCATTCCGATTAAGGTCATGTGAAATAATTTTCCTGTTCTCATTTTGTATGTTTTAGATTAATTTAATGTATTTTCTGCTTTTTTGTATTTACATCTGTTTCTCAGCAACGTCCTTGATGGAATATTTAATAGTACCTTATAGTCTGGAATGACATACTGCTAATTACAGATTTACCTTTTAATATTTCAGATTAACAAGCCGTGGTTTAGCACCACCCATTGGAGACAAGAGTAAATAATCGAATGTTGTACCACTTGCATCCACATCCGGGCTATCTAATGTAACAAACATCCTCTTTCCAGACTCTTCTTCGGATAATAAAAGCTTCCGGGACAACTTCCCATCTTTTGTAATGGTAGCAACAGTTGCCCGCGAAGTGACATTTAGTGTATTCCACGTTCGTCTCTTTTCCTTAACATCCAGTCCAAGGCCTACATTTTCCGGGTGATCGTTGTAGTATATATTCAGGTCCTCTTTTACCAACTTCAAACTGATCGCTGCAAAACGATCCAAACTAAAATTTCGCATCCATCTTGGAATGAAAAATGCAGATGTTGGGTTTAAACCAGGATCAAGTAAGCTGACTATAATTGGCCCCATGTCCGCTCGGTTGACATAGGTGCTTTTTGATGTCCTTTTTGTTTGAAATCCACCCATTGGATTACCAGAGGATTTAGGGCGTGTAAAATCAATTGTCTCTTCATATTGGGTATCCGTATACGAAGCATCAAAAGAAAATTGCCATACAATATAGGAAGACCCATCTGCAATTGTATTCAAACCAATAAAATCCAACGTAGTCGGAAGATTCCCTTCCGGCACCTTTTTAAAGCCATAGAACACACTGGCCCTCTTTATCATTTGCTGATCGAACGGATTATATTTTTCATATTTAACTTTCATATCAACAGGATTCAGGCATACTAAAAAATAGCCAGGAGAGAATCCTGTTTCATTACCTTTTTTAAGTCCACATAAAATAATTTCATCCTTCTCTTTGTTAAACAAAACCGAAACATTCGTCATCATCCTGTCTTCCACATCTAAACTAAAATCAATTGACTCTCCTCCTACTGTAAAGTGCCTGAATTTAATCCGAGATAAAACATCTATCCTCTCCTTTTCATTCAACTTCCAGATACATTCATAAAAAACCATCTCCTTATTATTCAAACTAATCTGCCCCTCACTTTCTCCACCCTTCGAGTCATATTTCCCGCCTTTAGCTTTGAGTTCTTCATAGTCTTTTCTCCCCAACAATTGCTTTGTATCTACTTTCACTTCCCTTAAATCCGGAGTAAAGACAATTCTTTTCATCGGTGCTTCAACAGCAACCCCTTCCGGCTTTTCAAAATGAGCGCTGGAGTTCCTGCCGCCAAACTTCACAAAAAAGAATTTATCATTGGAACCAGTCTCTAAACCAAAGTAGGTTTTAATTTCGTTGGAAGTAAAGGATAGTACTTTTTCTGAAGATTTCTTTAAAGTTATTTTATCAACCAGAACAGCCGCTATCTCAACATCTTTTGATTTCGGGACTTTACGTTTAATTAAAACAACAATGTTTGACTTAAAATAAAAGTGGTCTATATATTCAACGTCGGTTCCACAATCGGTTTTGTAATCAAATGTGGCGACTGTTTCATAGTTAGTATTGATCCGATATATATACAGTACTCTCTTAAATCCCGGCTCTCCCGGATTACCAAGATCATAGACCTGATCAACCATATATCCTGAATCGTTTTTTTCAACTAAACGATCACTCATAATTCTGAGCTCAGGAGAAAGCATGATTTTCTGTGCCTTGACAGGAGGTCGGGTGAAGCAGAGTATTAACAATACTACTGTACCGAACCAAACAATGTTACTTATCTTTGTATTCATAATTGAACGATAAAAATTATATATCCACGAATATATATGATATTTGAATAACTTCATCCAAAAGAATGAAAATACTCTTTAATCCATTCATTTCACTTACTTTAATATTTCTTTTTATAGACCCGGAGATTAGCTCTGCACAGAGACTCTCCCCTTTTCTTAGTCTTTCTGGTAACAGAGGTTTTCCGGCAATTACAAAGCCGGTTCCGTATGAAAAACCACAATGCCGGTATGAATATATTGACTCAACTTGTACTTTTTTAATCCGGAAGAAAACCGGATGGTCATATACAGCATATTTCGAGTTAAAAGACAGCCTGCAGGAACTGGGAATCCGGGTTATCTCCCCTCTCTCTGATCTTCTTGCTCCGCGCAAAGGTGACTTTGTAACTCCTGCTTATGAAACCAAACCAGCTAATATTACAATTGGTTTTCAACCTGAGCTCTACCTTTTCAAGTCAAAACCAGGTAATGAAAATTTTGCTGAACTGGAAGACATGACTCCTCTTCAGCTCAGAGACCGGGTTTCTCCTGGTATCCGGCTTGTCGATTCAGGAAACGGTGTTATGCTGGCACCAGGAATTTATAAACTTGTCATTGTTACGCAGGACAGAACTAAACCATCCGGCAGTTTCGTCCTTGAATTCGGATCTATCCCGAAAGTGCAGATGCCTGTACTGGTAAATTCTATTGAAGCATTAAACAAATAAAGGCGGAACACATGCTGTGCATCCGCCTTTAAGTAAGCATGTAATTTTTATCGTCCGGCTACAATCAGTTTAAATGTTTTGGCAGAACCGCCGGCCCTGAACTGGAGGAGATACATGCCCTCCAAAAGCGATCCTGTCGGAATGGACAGTTTCATCGAATGAAAGCCTCTTTGCATGTATTCCCCATTGGCAAGAACACGAATCTGCTTTCCATTTATATCCATTAGCTGAATATAAACCGGCATCGCCTGGGGCAGACTAAAGTCAAGTTGTGTAAAATCACTGACCACTGTTGGATATACATTCGCAACCGGCTGATCATTTGTGATACCGAAAACAGGTGTATTAAAATCAAAATGCGCAACAATTGAGTCAGAAGCATTCAGATTCACTGTCACCAGTGCAGTACTATCGTTCGGGTTAAACACCTGGCTGTTGGATGTCCAGTTAATAAAAACATAAGGTGTATCCGGTAATGCTTCGAAGATATTGTTCATTCCGCCGAAATAGGTTCCGGTCCATGGAAACTGATCGTGCACCAGACTATTAAACCGTACAGCACCTGCATTGGCCGGATCTGCATTGATCGTTACTTCGTAAGGCCCGGTCAGACTATAACAATTTATAAAACCGGTTGCCATATTATTACAACGGGTTTCGATAAATGCACGCAGTGTATCCATATTCTGATTCCATTCCGAATAGGTTCCACCCCAACGCACACCGTGTGCTGCCATCTCCGGGTCAATAGTAGCGCGAACACTATCCAATTGCGACAACATATTATCACAGCTGTATACAGTATTCCATAGATCTATCATCCTTGAAATATAATACTGGTTAAAGGCTGGATTCTGTCTTAAACGGTTAAGTATCTGAATGTGCCCTTCCGGATCAGAATTACCAGATAACGTTTCCGGATCGCAGGGATCAGCATAGGGACCGGTATTCGGAATACCGGTGTAGTTTATATAATGCCCGAAAGTAGCATCGTTATCCCATAAAATATACCCCCAGCGCAAATGCTGAGCCGTTGAATCCATTCCACGCCACCAGCCCGTATTCCAGTTCAACCAATCAGAACAAACAGACATCATGTTTGCAATCACATAATCAACCAAACTGGTAGCATCGTATTGATTGATTACATAATCAAAGTTAGATTGATTCGCCATACTGTTGTTCATGATGTAATTAAACAACACAGACCAGTCACTTAATGCCTGTGGTCCGCCATATTCAGCCCAGGTGTTACCCCAGGTCAGGATATATTGCAAATGATATTTATCCTGTCCATAATAATACTCTGTGTAATCATGCTCGTCCGGGTTTTCACGGATATCGTATACTCCCCAATAAGCGCCATTCAGATATACAATCACTTTCTCATCATTGCGGACATCCAGATTCATTCCTCCCTTGAGAGACAGCATATGCACATAAGCATCACGAACATGCGCACTTCCTTCGTTATTCGGCCGATGATCTGCAGGATAATTATCATCACCGGCTGCACGCAGAATCAGGCGCTGAAAATTGGTGCGCGTTGAGTAATGAAAGAGTTTCTCCTCAACACTATGGTTATACCCCATCTCATCGCGTGAGATAAAATCCATACTACGTTGACTTAACACCCATGAATCCTGTCCGTGACGATTAAACTCTCCATAGGTATTTGCAACACGTTGAAGACTTGTATCAAAGTACTCAAAAGATCCTTGAGGCTCCAGGGAGCCTGTGCCGTTGGCAAGATTTGTTAATTGGGTGCCGGCAACAGAAATGACGGGAAGCGTATGACTCACATTAACAAAGTAGGTTGCAAATTCCATGAAACTGGGTAAAATCACAGATGTCGAACTAAATGTTATTGCCTTAACGACTTTAGTAGATGAAACTGTGATTGGCCCTGAATATAAGTTGGAGCTGGCTGTAGGTGCAGTACCATCCAATGTATATCGAATAACTGAATTAGGCTCCGTAGTAGTAATGGTTACAGTTTGAGCGCCCGGATAAAAACCAGCCTGAAGTGAAAAGTCCGGTTTGTCAGCATATGCTGAATAAGGAGTCACCAGATTATTTGAACCATTGGGAGTTGGCACAGTAAAAATTCCCCAAACAGGAGATCCATTGGTTATCCTGCCACGGGAATGTCCATTTTGAGTTTTCAACACATCAACACCCTCGATGATGGTTCCGGATGGATCCGAAAACACGACATCCTCTCCTGAATTCTTGGTTTGTGTAATCCGGAACGTGGTATGATAATGCCCTGCAGCATAGGTGTTGCGTCCCGAACACCAGAATCGCAAAAAACCATTAGCGGCAATTGTTGTTCCTGCCGGAATTACATATTTAGTGTTCTGTAATGAGTCATCACTTAAAAAATAACCACCCAGATTTATAGGTGTTGCACCTGTATTATATAATTCTATCCAGTCTTCATAGTCGGAGTGATTATCGACATACTGATTCAGATTGGATGCGGAATATTCATTGATGACCACCTGTGCCAGAGACCAATTAAGCGTGCCAAGGATGAACAAGCCGAATAAGGACAGTACTTTTGTTTTCAAGGGTGTACGAGATTTTAATGCAGCCCTAAATGTATTAATAAATTGTTATCTGACGGGTAAATAGCGATATAAAATCCTGAATTTTCTTAACCATTGGATTCCACACGCCCTAACACCAGAAATCCAACAGCGGTAAGCAGACTCAGTACAATCAATAAAAGGAACATGCCTTCAAATCCATAACGGTTAGCAGTTCCAAGCCCTATAACAGGAGCCGCAATATTTGCAATACCGTAAGCAATTGAATACAATGCCGAATACTGTCCCTGACGCTCTTTTCGGGGTCGCGAAAGTGAATAATTCATCATAAACGGCATTGCTAAGACTTCAGAAAAGGTGATTACAACTGTATAGGCAATCGCCCAAAACATCAGCTGTTTTCCAAATAATAACATCGTGAAGCATAATGGCAAACATAAGGTTCCAAGAATGATGAACGGGAAAATTTCCTTCCGGTGTTGCATCAGCATCACGAAGGGCATTTCGACAAGTACGACAATAAGTCCATTCAGCGCCATTAACAAGCCAATGGTGTCTTCATTATAATGACAAACTTTATTGAAAAACTGTGGCACACTGGCGAAAATCTGAAAGAAACAGGTAGCATACAATGCCACAAAGAAGATGAAGCCAAGATAGCGGAAGTCTCTGTATGCTGAAGTGGAAGAATCATTCAATACATTATTTCCCTGTTGAGGAACCTGTGAATCAGTGCGTGGCAGATAAATCCACAACATCAACGCTGCTCCATAAGTGGTGATCGCATCAATGACAAACAGCCAGTAATATCCCAGATACAATGCTATGAATCCACCGATGGCTGGTCCTACCGTAAAGCCCAGGTTGACGGCCAGCCGAATCAGCGATACGGATCGGGTGCGGTTTTCCAGATCGCTGAAAGTGGCAATCGATTTTGAATTGGCCGGACGAAAAATATCGGCGGTGAAGGCATACAAAAACACCACTGCGGCAAGACCAACAAGTGATTTAAACAACAATAGAAAAAATAAAACCGTTCCGCTGATCAGCAACGACCAGATCATGACATCATATGGACGATACCGGTCGGACAACCATCCTCCAAAATAACTGCCCAGCACACTCCCGATCCCATAGAAACTCATGACCAAACCGGCATCGGCTATCGAGAAACCGAGTTCACGCGTCATGTACAGCGACGAAAACAACAAGACCATGTTCCCGCTCCGGTTCACAAACATCACCAGCGAAAGAATCCAGATATTACGGTTCAGGTTAGAGAAGGATTTCCTGTAAAGTTGCAGCAGGCTGGTCATAGGAAGATCAAAAGTAATCAAACTGTTTTACTGAATTTTGCCGAAGACAAAATTCAGCTGTTATAAATGTTATTGATGTTAAAGTGTTTTAACTGTTAACATTGTTATGGATGTTAAAATGCTGATCAGGCATTAGCTGCAGTACAAGAGCTGCAGGAACAGTTTGAGATTTTGCTGATGACGAGTGATGAAGATGATTGAAAGTAAAACTGGAAAAAACCGTAGATTATGTGATTTAAAAGCTATTAATGATTCCTGAGTTTCCGGGCATCACAACATTTTTCCTCTCTTCAGCAAATAAGGCATCAGCACCTGTTTGTAACCTTTGTTGACATCGGCTTCAATAAAATCAATTCTGTACTGCGCACATTTCAGGAGCAGTTCTTTCCGGAAAGCATCCAGCTGTTTCAAATAGGCTTCGCGCACCTGTGAAGCATGAACTTTCACTTCCTGTCCACTTTCGATATCTACAAACTGGTAAGGACGATTGTCGAACTGAAAATCAAGTTCCAGCCGCTTATCGATAACATGAAAAAGGATTACTTCGTGTTTGTTATAACGGAGATGCTGCAAGGCGCCGAACATTTCTTTGGCATCAGAAGCATTCTCAAACATATCGCTGAAAATAATGACCAATGAGCGTTTGTGGATATTCTCGGCGATCTGATGCAATGCGGTAGCAAGGGCTGTTGAAGAACTGCCTTTTGAATTGATGGCCTCCTCCAGCTTATGCATAAGCAATTTATGATGTACGGTACTGCTACGTGCTGCTGTACTGAGCTCAAGTTTATCGGAAAAAATACTCAATCCGGCCGCATCCCGCTGCATCTTCAATAACTGCATGATGGCTGCTGCACAATGAGAAGAAAACGTGATTTTATTGAGTATATCCGGCTTCTTTTTATTGTACTCGGGAAAATGCATCGAAGCGGAATTATCAACCACCAGCTGGCAACGAAGGTTGGTTTCTTCTTCGTAACGCTTGGTAAACAATTTATCGGTCCGACCGTAAAGCTTCCAGTCAATATGACGGGTAGGCTCGCCGGTATTGTAGATCCGATGCTCCGCAAATTCAACACTAAATCCGTGAAAAGGACTCTTATGCAGTCCCGTAATAAACCCTTCCACCACCTGACGGGCGATGAGTTCAAGGTGACTGACCTGATTGTATTCCTGGGGATTTAATGCCATCTGCTGTAAATGAAACTGACCGGTCTTGCTTTAACGCGAATGTACCATTTCTGTTGCATTCGTTCAGCACGACCGGCCAGGTTCTGCTCTATCATCAACGTTTACACGTGGACTTACATTTGTGCATTGAGCTTGCCGGCGAGAACGGACTTCGGCGCCGCGCCCACTTGCTTGTCAACTACTTTACCGTCTTTGAAGTACAGTAAAGCCGGAATGTTACGGATACCGAACTGCATGGAAACTCCGGGATTATGGTCAACGTTTACTTTGCCGATCACCGCTTTTCCTTCGTATTCTTTTGCCAGTTCTTCAACGAATGGACCAACCATGCGGCAAGGCCCACACCATTCTGCCCAAAAATCTACGAGTACGGGTTTGTCGGATTTCAGAACAAGTTCTTCGAAGTTCTGATCAGTTAATTCTAATGCCATGATGAATTAAGATTTTTTTTGTGGATGCTATGGATAACAATTATTGTTCCTGTTTATGTTTTACTGTCAGCTTGTCAGGTGAGGGTAATTTCGCCGCCGGTAATTCGGGCGACCTCCTCCATTAACTTTGTATTTATCTTGACTTTCAGTGACTTAACCTGAAATGGCAACTGCCAGCGTTTTTCTTCGTCGTACACTTTTATTCTGACAGGTACATTGCCCGGGTGTTGCGTGAGCAGTTCTTTCAAGGAGGCGCCGGTCTCTGTATCGAGTTCCCATAACTTCAGATGTACGACCAGTTCCTTGGTTAGTTTGTCGCCAATGTCGCTTAGATATTGTATGGAATAGGGTTTAAGTTCAAAATCTTCTTCACTGCGGAACCGGTTTTGGATTTTCGCTTTGATGAACACCAGACTCTCCTGCTCCATGAACTGTTTGAGCTTTCCATAATCTTCGCCAAAGAGCGCTATCTCCATGCTACCACTCAGATCTTCGATAGTAAAACTGCCAAATGGTTTTCCGGTTTTACTCATCCGGTGATTCACGGATGTAATAATCCCCGCAAAGGCCACATCTCTGCCGCGTAAGGCTTTCAATCCTTCGTTGGAAGAAATCTGCTCAACACGGGTATTGCAGAAATTTTTCAACTCAAAACGGAAATCATCCAGCGGATGACCCGAAATATAGAATCCGATGACTTCTTTTTCCTTCGTGAGCGCTTCCAGTTTGCTCCAGGGTTCGCATTTACCGAGTGTTGGCTGCGATACTTCTTCTACCATCACATCTCCGAACAAACTCGCCTGAAGACTATTGGCCTGCGTGGCTGATGCATTACCGAAACGTGCAGCTTTTTCAAGTCCACTCATGCCATCACGCGGATCGACGAAGAAATACTGTGCCCGATGCGTTTCAGTAAAACAATCGAGCGCTCCGGCCTGCGCCAGACTTTCCAGACATCGTTTGTTGACGGCCTTGCCTGAAACACGACGCGTGAGGTCAAATACACTGGTAAAAGGACCACTCTTCTCCCGCTCTTCTATCGTAGCGATAACTGCCTGCTCCCCTACTCCTTTTACTGCACCCAGTCCAAAACGGATTTGCCCGCTCTTGTTAACACTGAAATTATACTGTGATTCATTGATATCCGGACCTAATACAGGTACACCCATTCTGCGACATTCTTCCATAAAGAACGTCACTTTCTCGAGTTGCGAAAGGTTATGCGTCAATACCGAGGCCATATACTCGGCCGGATAATGTGCTTTGAGATAACCGGTCTGATAAGCAACAAAAGCATAACAGGTAGAGTGCGATTTGTTGAACGCATAGGAAGCGAAAGCTTCCCAGTCGGTCCATACTTTATCGCAGACTTTAAGATCATGTCCGTTCTTCTCGCAACCCTCCATGAACTTGCCCTTCATTTTATCGAGCACGTCCTTCTGTTTCTTACCCATCGCCTTCCGCAGTGTATCCGCTTCACCTTTGGTGAATCCCGCGAGCTTCTGCGAAAGCAACATTACCTGTTCCTGATAGACCGTAATTCCATAAGTCTCCTCGAGGAACTCCTGCATAGCCGGCAAATCATACTCGATGGCTTCGCGCCCATGTTTACGGGCGATGAAGTTGGGAATGTAGGCCAGAGGTCCCGGGCGGAACAACGCGTTCATCGCAATCAGATCTTCGAGTTTGTCGGGTTTGAGATCTTTGAGATATTTCTGCATTCCCAGCGACTCGAACTGGAACGTACCGTTGGTTTCACCTCGCTGATAGATTTCAAAGGTCTTCGCATCATTCAGTGGAATCGTATCGATATCAATCTCTACTCCATGATTCTGCTTGATGAGCTTCAAGGCGTCCTTGATGATGGTAAGGGTTTTCAGTCCCAGAAAGTCCATCTTGATAACGCCTGCATCTTCAATTACCTTTCCGTCAAACTGCGTAATCAGCAAGTCCGATTCCTTCGAGATGGCTACCGGAATAATCTCGGTGAGATCCTTCGGAGCAATGATGATTCCAGCTGCATGGATACCGGTATTCCGGACAGAACCTTCAAGCACCAATGCTTCCTGTAAAACCTGCGCGCGAAGATCTTTTCCGTTCATCATCTCCCGCAACTGCTTCACCTGCTCGATCTCATCGCTGTTAAGATTTTCTTTTTCTTTCAGACTCTTCTCTCCGTCAATCGGTGCGGTCAGCACACGCTTGAGTTCGATACCCGGCTTCTCCGGCACCAGCTTCGCCAATGCGTTGGAGTCGGGTAACGGAAGATCGAGAACGCGGGCAACATCCTTGATACTCATCTTCGCCGCCATCGTGCCGTAGGTCACAATCTGCGCTACCTGATTCTTGCCGTATTTATCCACCACATAATCGATGACTTTCTGACGACCATCGTCGTCGAAGTCCGTATCGATATCGGGCATGCTCTTACGGTCCGGATTGAGGAACCTTTCGAAGAGCAGATTGTATTTGACGGGATCGATGTTGGTGATACCGATGCAGTAAGCAACAGCAGAACCCGCGGCAGAGCCACGACCCGGACCTATAAAGACGCCGAGATCACGACCGGCTTTGATGAAGTCGGCAACGATGAGGAAGTAGCCTGCAAAACCCATCGTTTTGATGGTAAACAACTCGAAATTGAGGCGCTCTTCAATCTCCGGTGTGATTTGTCCATACCGTTTCAATGCGCCGGTATAGGTGAGATGATGCAGATACTCGTCCTGCGAATTAAACTCCTGCGGCACCTGGAAATTCGGCAGCAGAATATCCTGCTTCAGTCGCAGCGTTTCAATTTTATCGACGATCTCATTGGTATTATCAATCGCCTCCGGAACATCACTGAAGAGCTCCTGCATCTCCTCTGTGGTTTTGAAATAAAACTGATCATTGTAAAAAGCAAACCGTTTACCACGCATCGAGGATTCATCTTCCGCAAACTCCTTCATCGTAGGCGTACTCTTCTTTTCACCTGTATTAATGCAGAGGAGAATGTCGTGTGCGTTATAATCATCACGATCCACGTAATGCGAATCGTTCGATGCAATCATCTTTACGTTATACTTCTTCGCAAAACCGAGCAGCACTTCGTTCACTTTCTTTTGTTCCGGAATATCATGCCGCTGGAGTTCGATATAATAATCTTCGCCGAAAAGATCGAGCCACCACTTAAACTCCTGCTCCGCTTTCTCCTCTCCATGTTTCATGATGGTTTTAGGCACGATGGCACCCAGGCAACAGGTGGTCGCTATCAGTCCGGTATGATACTGCAACAGAATTTCTTTATCGATACGCGGATATTTACCGTAGAGGCCTTCGATGTACCCCAGTGAACACAATTTAATCAGGTTACGGTAGCCTTCGGCATTTTTCGCCAACAGCAACTGATGATACCGAACATCCCGCTCTTCGCGGGTAAACTGCGTTTTATGGCGGTTTTCCACCATGTAAAATTCGCAGCCTACAATCGGCTTGATCGTATTCGGGTTTTCCTTGGTATTGTATTTTGAAGCCTCGGCCACGAACTTGAATGCACCAAACATGTTTCCATGGTCGGTGATGGCCAGGGCCGGCATATTGTCTTTAACCGCTTTTTTGTAGAGCGAAGAGATGTCCGCTGCTCCGTCGAGCAGGGAGAACTGAGTATGTACGTGGAGATGGGAAAATCTGGTCATGGTATTCTACAAAAATAAACGACCGGAGGCTTTGTTTAGCCGGTAAAAAACGCAGAATTTCTAAACCATTAATGCTGAGCAGGTCGCGATACAAACAGAGGGAGGCGGCGATCCGTTAAAAAATCAATTCCCGTTCAGGTTCAGCGAAATACAAATTTCCCGGTAGGAACTAAACGACGAAGAGCAGAGCCCCGCGAAGGACCCTGCTCTTACTTTTGGGATCTTGTAGTTTGCTCTTTTAATCAGACCATAGGCAGAAGCATTTAGTTAAAGAATCGGTTTGAATACACTACAATGATATGACTGGATTTCTGCTTTGTCAGGCCAAAAAACCGCAATTTCTTACATCTTTGCAATTCGCTATGAAAACCAAATTGCTTTACCTCTGCCTGCTGGTGTTGACGATGTGCGACATCTCCTTCGGACAATCTGCCTGGGAAAAATATAAGTCGGGTGTATCCGTGACGTACGACGAAGCCATCAACTTTTACAAGGAGATGGATAAAAAGTATGCGGAAGCAAAACTGATCACTGTCGGAAACTCCGACAACGGTCGTCCGCTGCATTTATTCATCGTTTCACCCGAACGGATCTTCAACCGCGATAGCCTGCGCAGAAAAGGTTATACCATTCTCTTCATCAACAACGGCATTCATCCCGGCGAGCCGGATGGAGTAAATGCCTGTATCAAGCTGGTGAAAGATTATTTCGACGATGTTTTGCTGATGCCGGAGAAAGTAGCACTGGTGATTGTGCCGGTGTACAATGTAGATGGTATGCTGAATACCAGCGAATACTTCCGGTCGGGACAAAACGGACCGAAGGAAGTGGGCTTCCGCGGCAACTACCGCAACCTCGATCTGAACCGCGACTTTATCAAATGCGACTCAGAAAACGCGAAAGTGTTTAACAAGATTTACACTGAATGGGATCCCGATGTTTTCGTGGACACCCACGTTACAGACGGAGCAGATTACCAGTACACCATGACGCTGATTGACTCACAGAAAGACAAATTGCATACTGCCATCAGCAAGATCATGAAGAAAACCATTCTTCCCTACCTCTATCTGGCCATGAACAAGATGAATTATCCGATGAGTCCGTATGTGAATGTCTGGGGCGATGATCCCTCTGAAGGAATGAACGGATTTCTCGAATCCCCCCGTTTTGCTTCCGGGTACAGCGCATTATACAACGCATTTCCGTTTGTAACGGAAACGCATATGCTAAAGCCATTCCATCAGCGGGTAGAATGCACCTATACTTTTTTACATCTGATCACCCTCGCCTGCAATATCTATGGCACTACGCTGCGACAAGCCCGAGCCGACGCATTTGAAATAGTCTCCAAAACGCAAACGGAATTTCCGATCGCCTGGGAACATGACAGCACCCAGGTAGATAGTTTGTTTTTCCTTGGGTATGAAGCCGAACACAAGACCAGCAAAGTAACCGGACTCGACATCATCTATTACAACGAATTGCGCGCCTACGGGAAAAACATACCCTATCGGAACGGATTCAAGCCGTCCCTGATGGTCAGCAAACCAACTGCCTACCTGGTACCTCAAGCCTGGAAGGAAGTTATAGAACGGCTCAAGCTCAACCATATCAAAATGCAGCCGTTGAAAAAAGACAGTGTGATCCGGGCAGAAGTGTATTACATCCGCGATTACAAAACCGGGAAAACGCCCTACGAAGGACATTATATCCACAGCAACGTAATCGTAGAAAAAGACACGCAGGACATCCGCTGTTTCGCCGGTGATTACCTCATCTACTGCAACCAGCCTTCCAACCGTTACATCATCGAAACACTCGAACCACAGGCTACTGATGCATTTTTTGCCTGGGGGTATTTCGATGCGATACTCCAGCAGAAAGAATGGTTCAGCGATTATCTTTTCGATGAAACAGCCTGGCAACTCTTAAGTGCGGATCCTGTGCTCGCTGAATCGTTCGCAAAAAAGAGATCCGAAGACCCTGAGTTCGCGAAAAACGCCTGGGCGATGTACAGTTTCATCTTCCAAAACTCAAAATGGCATGAACCAACGCATAACCGGTATCCGGTGTTGAGATTGTTTTGAGGATTTGGAGTTACAGGGTTACAGTCCCGCCATTGCTTTGCAATGCGGGATGCAGAGTTGCAGAGCGCTTGCGCCCCGTCCCGCAATGTGCACTCCGTGTAAGTTGCGGGAGAAGCATCGGGGCTACAAAGCTGCAGGGCTACAGGGCTACAGGGCTACAGGGCTACAGGGCTGCAGGGCTACAGGGCTACAGGGCTACAGAGCTACAGGGCTACAGGGCTACAGAGCTACAGGGCTACAGAGCTACAGGGCTACAGAGCTACAGGGCTACAGAGTTACGGGGTTTCTAGTTGGTAAGAGGATAATGTTACTCCCCGCGCCCCTTGCGCCTCTTAGCGCTCCCCGCTCCCGATAGGTATCGGGATGCCTGCCGGTAGGCAGGGTTAAACCGACAAATTGTAGGTTAGTCAGAATTTACTGGTCTTAAACGACAACGTCTCCATATCCGTGATCAGGTTGACGACATAAACTCCTTCTGAAAAATCCTGCATATAAATCTCCGTCGTAAAATACCCACCAGCCAACACCTCCGCCGGTTTTTCGAAAACGATTCTGCCTTCGATATCAAATAACCGCAGCACCCCGTTCCTTCCTTTCAACTGCGCGGCGTTTACGTGAATCATGTTTCATTCTTGGGCATCCCAAGGGGGCTTTGCCCCTCCCGAGGCGTTGCTCGGGATAAACTTACAAACCCCCAGTCACCCCGAAGCGTACTTCGTTCTGCTTCGGGGTAACCAAAAAGATCAAGGCCTGCACCATCTCCTTTCCGCTTTCAGCGAAATTTATTCTGTTTGCTTTGGGTGGGGCTCAGGGTGATCTCCTCATTCCTTTCGGAGCTTCCCTTCGCCTGATCCACCCCTCGCTGCACAGAATAAACCGGTGATGCTGAGGGCCGGAATTTCATTTCTCTGCGTTCGTTGCGAGTCGCCGTTTTCGCTGCTCCCGATAGGTATCGCATTGGCGTTAAGCTAAAATCCTCAGTTTATCTACCATCGTGTCCCGGTTCCTAACTTCATAAAGAGTAAAGTTGGCCAATTTAGAGGCAACATTTAAGTCAAATTGTATTCGATTGTTAAT
>WBZP01000068.1_pt1 | contig 143169 bp, 115 predicted proteins | sample 5204301 | NCBI WGS metagenome assembly WBZP01 (sample SAMN12412401, study PRJNA552823) | activated sludge metagenome | isolation source: activated sludge from nitrification reactor of wastewater treatment plant... | place: USA: Pennsylvania | collected 2017 | reverse complement strand
GGTGGCTTACGTGTAGGCGGGCAGCATGGCGCCGTGGGCGTCGATCAGGTCGTCCACCAGGTGGGTGATCTGGTCCAGGTCGAGCTCGGCCGCCGTGTGCGGGTCCAGCATCGCCGCGTGGTAGATGTGCTCGCGCTTGCCCGTCAGCGCCGCCTCCACCGTCAGCTCTTGCACGTTGATGTTCGTGCGCATCAGCGCCGCCAGTTGCGGCGGCAGCTTGCCGATGCGCGTCGGCTGCACGCCGTTCTTGTCCACCACGCAGGGCACCTCGACGCAGCAGCCGCTGGGCAGCCCGTCGATCAGCCCCTCGTTGGCCACGTTGCCGTAGATCACGCGTGGCTGCCCCGTCTCCATGCTGTGGATGATCCCAGAGCCGTACTCGTGCGTGCGCTCGTGCGTCACCTTCAGGTCACCGCGCTCGAAGGCGGCCTTGGCCATCTCCCAGCCCGCAATCTGCCGCTCGCAGCGGGTGATGTACTCGTCAATCGGCACGCCGAACTGCTCGAGCAAATCGGGGCGGTCGCGCTTGATGAACCAGGGCACATACTCGCTGAAATGCTCGCTGCTCTCCGTCACAAAGTAGCCCAGCCGCTTGAAGACTTCGTAGCGCACGCCGTCGCTCAGGCCGATGATGCCGCCGTCGGGGCGGGCGGCGTGGCCGCGCGAGGGAACTTCGGCGCGCTGGGCAACTTCGGCAATGCGCGGGTAGAGGTCTTCGACCGTGCCGTTGTGTTGGCGTTCGAAGCGCAGGTAGAAGGCCATGTGGTTGATGCCACCGCAGAGGTAGTTGATCTCCTCGATCGGCACGCCGATGTCTTCGGCCAACTGCTCGGCGGTGCCCTGTACGCTGTGGCACAAGCCCACCGTGCGGATCGAACTCGCCCGGTTGATCGCCCAGCAGTTCATCGCCATCGGGTTGACGTACTGCAGGAAGGTGGCGTTTGGGCAGAGCTCTTCCATGTCGCGGCAGATGTCGAGCATCACGGGAATGGTGCGCAGGGCGCGCATGATGCCGCCGATGCCGAGCGTGTCGGCGATCGTCTGCTGCAGGCCATACTTGCGTGGAATCTCGAAGTCGATGACGGTGGAGGGCTTGTAGCCGCCGATCTGGAACATGCTGATGGCGTAGTCGGCGCCCGCCAGCGCCTCGCGCCGGTCCGAGGTGACTTCGAACTTGGGCTTGGCGCCGAAGACGTCGGCCACCTTCTGCGCCACGACTTCAGAGGTGCGCAGCCGTTCTGGGTTGATGTCGAAGAGCGAAATTGTTGAATCCTGCAGCTCGGGATAGCTCAGGATGTCGCCCAGCAGGTTCTTGGCAAAGACGGTGCTGCCGGCGCCGATGAAGCTGATTTTGGCCATGGCTCACTTCCTGTGCATAGAAATGGGATTTGACGGTCGTTTTGGGTTCGGGCGAGCGCAGGCTAGCTGCGTTCTGCGTTTCCGGGTTTGCAGCCTTGAGCGAAGCAGCCGCGAATGAAGATCCTGGAGTTTGTCCGCCGGCGAGGGCACGCCGGCGTGGTGGGGGAAGGAGCGGGGGGCAGCCGCAGCGAGCGGCTGCCCCCCACCGGGGAGGCGAAAGTGGCCGCTACTGGAAGAGTGCGTTCACCTGGTTGTTGGCCTCGGTCAGGCTGTCGGCCTTGGCCTGGCCAAGCATCACACTGTCCATGGCGGGCTTCATGATCGCCGAGATGTCGGCGGCGAAGTCCGTCACGGGGAAGAGGAAGGTGCCGCCCTCGGCCGCTGCCTGGTCGGTGAAGGCGGTGACGTCGACGCCCTTGGCCTCATAGGCGGCAACGGCTGCATCGACGCCCGACTGCTGCGCCGGGAAGACGACGCCATAGCTACCGACGATGTCGGCGCAGGCCTGCGAGGCGGCGAACTTCACCCACTGCCACGCCTCTGCCTGGTGCTCGCTGCCCACCCAGATCGAGTCGGCCAGGCCGTTGAACATGCTCTTGCGGCCTTCGGGGCCTTCGGGCAGGTTGGCGAAGCCGATCGGCGAGACCGAGTCATTGACAAGCTGGCCGATCATCCACGAGCCGTTTGCATGCAGGGCGCCCATGCCGCTCTGGAAGGCCGCCGCGCCGCCCAGGCCCGTGACCTGCTCGACGGGCATGATCGTGCGCTTGGCCATCTGGTCGGCGAACCACTGGATCGTGGCCTGGAAGTCGGGGTCGTCGTAGTTGTACGAGGTGGCGTAGAGCTCGTCGATGTGGCGCCAGCCGGTGGTGGCGGCAAGCCAGCTCCACTCCGTCTGGCCGTAGCCTTCGCCGGCGCCGTTGATGATCAGACCAAACTGCTTGACCTTGCTGCTGTCAAAGTCGGGGCTGTTGGCGTCGTTGCCGGCCTCGTCGAGGGTCAGCTTGGCGATCAGTTCCGCAAAGGTGCCGCCGTCCTCGAGGTTCCAGGTCGCGCTGTTCAGTTCGTCCACCGTCACACCGGCCGCATCGAGCGCAGCCTGGTTGTAGGCGATGGCGATCGTGTCCCAGTCCTTGGGCAGGCCGAAGCGCTTGCCGTCGCGGGCCCACAGGTCGGCCAGCTCGCCCAGGTAGACGCTCATGTCCACGCCGTCGGCTTCAACGAAGGGCTGGATGTCGACCAGCTGCTCCTTCGAAGCGAATTCGGGGTACTTGGCGAGGTGGTTTGTGAAGACGTCCGGGGCGGTGCCGGCGACCATGCCGGTCTGGATCGTGCTCCAGTAGTCATCCCAGCCGCTCTGAGTGAGGACGACCTGGATGTTGGGGTTCTGCGCCATAAACTCATCGGCGCACTGCTGGTAGGCGGGCAGCTGGTTGGCGTCCCACAGCCAGTAGTCGATGGTGACAGCGTCGGCAGAGGCAGCGGGCGCCTCGGCTTCGGCAGGGGCTTCGGCCTCGGCTTCGGTGCTCTCAGCGGCAGCAGGTGCAGCTTCTTCGGCCGCCGGCGCAGCACTGCCGCCGCCGCCACAGGCAGCAAGCACCATCCCGGCGATGACAAACATCGTCACCAACAGCATCAATCTCTGCTTCATTATGCGTCTCCTCTGCACTCGTGTGCGTACAAATGGGACCAGCAAGAACGAATTGAACGGCTGGCAAGGCGGGCAATGCAATCAAATGGCGTGTGGCAAGAGCAACAGGGCAGGAAACCGGCAGGCGCAGGGCCGCAGTGGCGGGCGGCGGCGCGTGCTGGGATACCTCAAGCGGTAGGCCGTGCGGGCAGCGGGCCAGGCGGCCAGTGGCGCCCGGCCTATTTGAAGCCGGTGAACTGGATCGAGTCGAGAATCTTGCGGCCCAGCAGCATGAAGATCAGGAAGGTAGGGATGATGGCGAGCGTGGTGCCGGCCATCAGGCCCGTCCAGTCGGGTGCGCCTTGCGGCGTCTGCGTGCGGAAGATGCCCAGCGCCACCGTCAGTACACGCACGCGGGCGTCGCTGCCGATGATGAGCGGCCACAGGTAGTTGTTCCACGTGCCGATGAGGGTAATGATGGCAATCGTGGTCAGCGCCGGCACGGTGATGGGCACCACCACGCGGATGAAGGTCGTCCAGGTGCTGGCGCCATCAATCTTTGACGCCTCTTCCACCTCACGGTTGACGCCCAGGAAGAACTGGCGCAGGAAGAAGACGGCAAAGGGCGTCATCAGCAGCGCAGGTGCGGCAATGCCCCAGTAGGTGTTGAGCCCGCCCAGCGAGCGCACCAGGATGAAGTTGGGGATCGTAGTGACGATGCCGGGCACCATCAGCGCTGCGATGTAGGTGGCAAAGAGGAACTCGCGCCCCGGAAAGCGCAGGCGGGCGAAGGCATAGGCCGCCATCGCCGAAAAGGTGACCTGGCCAATGACCACCATCAGCGAGACCACGATCGAGTTGAACATGGCGCGCATGAAGTTGATCGACTGGCCCGAACCGCCCAACTGGACGGCGGTTTCGGCGTCCAGCAGCCCCAGCACGCGCCGGAAGTTGACGAGCGACGGCTCCACCGGCAGCAGCGAGGAGGTGTTTTCGAAGAGCGACTTGGGCCAGGTGAGCGCAGTGCGGATCATCCACCAGAAGGGGAAGAGCGTGATCAGCAGCAGCAGCGCCATGGCCACCCAGGCCACCAGCTTGCCCCACGGAAAGCTGCGGCGCGGATGCTGGATAGTCTGCAACTGCGAGGTCGATTGCACGGTCATGCGGGTTCAGCCTTTCTGCGGATTGCTCGTGCTGCGTACTTCCAGACTCCGGCGGATCGCGAGCGCTGTGTAGCCGGCTCGGTCTACATGTCCGATTCGCCAGCGCGCATCAGGCGCATCTGCACCAGGCTGACGAAGACCAGCATGGCGAAGAGCACCATCGAGAGGGCCGTTGCGTAGCCCATGTTGAAGCGGCTGAAGGCCTGTTCGTAGATGTACCAGTTGATTACCTTGGTCGCGTTGACGGGCCCGCCCTTGGTTGTGATCGCAATCACGTCAAAGAGCTGGAAGGAGCCGATCACCGAGGTCACAATCACAAAGACCAGCACCGGCCGCAGCAGCGGAATCGTAATGCGCCAGAACATTTGATTCTCTGAGGCGCCGTCGATCGAAGCAGCCTCGTAGACCGAACCGGGGATCGATTGCAGGCCGGCAAAGATCAGCAGCGCCGTGTAGCCCACGTACTCCCAGATGTTGATCATCGCCACGGTGGGCATGGCCCACTTTGGCGAGCCGAAGAAGGGGATGATTGGGAAGCCGAGGCCACGCAGCCAGGCGTTCACAACGCCCAGGTTCGGGTCGAGCAGCCAGAGCCAGAGCAGCCCCACAATCACCGGCGGCAGCAGCCAGGGCAGGATGATTGCCGCCCGCACGATCATCGATTCGGTGAGGCGCGACATCATCACGGCGATCAGGATGGCGAGAAATGTCTGCAGCGGGATGTTGAGCAGGACGTAATAGATAGTGACCTTGAGCGCGTTCCAGAACTCCTTGTCCTGGAAGAGGTTGATGTAGTTCTCCAGCCCCACCCACTTGGCGTCGCGCAGCAGGTCCCAGTCGGTCAGGCTGATCCAGACGCCGCGCAGCGCCGGGACGGCATAGAAGACCGTAAAGCCAATCAGGCTGGGCAGGATGAAGAGCAGCGCCGTCACCGCTTCGCTGCTCAGACCGCGGCGGCGGGCGCCGGAGGGGGCTGTGGGCGCCGCATTGGTCAGTGCCGTCATGGGAGTTGCTCCTTGGTGGCTGCAGCGCCAAGCAACCGCTGCAGCTCGAACACCAGCTGGTGGGGTGAGACGGGTTTCAGCAGGTAGAGCGCTGCGCCCAGGGCATAGGCGGTGCGGCGCTCATCCACGACGCTGCAAATCACAAAAGGGGCGCCATTTGGCCCGGCGGCGGCCTGCTGCATGAACTGCCACGCCCGCTCCAGGTCGCCCTCATGGCCCAGGCCGGCGGCGTAAGGCTCCAGCACCACAACTGCGGGCGGGGGGTTGGCAATGTGGCCGCGCGCTTCGTCCACATGCGCCGCCTCGATCACCTGCCACGCGTGCATCAGGGCCCGGCTGTAGAGCTGCCGCGTTGCCAGGTCGGGCTCGATCAGCAGCACGGTGGGTCGCTGCGGGGGCGGCGGCTCCGTACGCTTCGAGGCGCCGTTTGGGGCCGGCGGGACGCGGTGGTGGGCCATGGCGAGCTCGTTCTCGACATCAGGCTCCAAGGAGCGCGTGGTAGCAGAGCGCCCAGGCGTGGGGCGCGTACCCTCGGGGCAGCTAAACTATCTGGTTGCGTGAGTGGCGCCGGGGGAAGGCCAAGGGGGTGGCCGGCCGGTTGTCTATGCCGTTTGGTGCAAAGGGAATCGGGAGCGACGCTGGAGACAGAATAGTCCATAATCCAGCGCAAGAGTTGCAGAATTGTGGACCGGGCTTGGAGAATTGTAGCCGCTTTTCCGGGTACTGCACGCGTGACAAACCCGGCGTACTCCTCACCCCCGCTCAACACGGCGGCTTGTGGTTGCTCAGATCAGGATTCGGCAACCCAATGCCAGGCTCGCTACGATGACGAAGGAGATCGGTCCTCTACCCTCGTTCCTCGATCCTCGCTCGGCTGCCCCCGCTGCGCGCGATACGCAAGCGGCGCGTGACCGGTGTAGCGGCGGAAGGTACGCGTGAAGTAGGCCGGGTCGCTGAAACCGACGCGCAGTGCAATCTCGGTGACGGAGCGGACCTCGGGCGCGAGCAGCAGCGTGCGCGCCCGCTCAATGCGCACGTGCGCCAGGTACTCCCAGGGCGAAAGCCCCAGCTCGCGCTGGAAGATGCGCGAGACGTAGGAGGGGCTTACCCCGAGCACGCGCGCCAGGTCGTCGCGACCAAAGGGCTCGTCGTAGTGGCTCTCGATGTATTCGACGCCCTGCTTGACGAGCGTGGTCGCTCGGTCCAGCGTCAGCCGATAGGCCGCGCCGGCGGGCGGCGCGCTCGCGGCCTCGGCTGCGGCGCGCTCCACTGTGGCGGCGCGCTCCACTGCGGCGGCGCTCTCGGCAGCGGCGGCGGCCAGGGCTTGGGCGCAGGGCAGGGCGAACCAGCAGCGTGTGCCTTCGCCCAGCCGGCTGCTGATCTGCAGGTGCCCCCCCATGCAGGAGACCAGGTGGCGCGCGATGCCAAGTCCCAGCCCAATCGGCGTCGCCGGGCCGCCCTCCTCTGCCCGCTCGCCCGCGCCGGCATTGAGCAGCGCCAACGCTTCGGGGGCGATGCCGCCGCCGGTATCCTCTACCCAGATGTGGATGCGATCCTCCACGGCGGCGGCGCCCAGCCGGATGGCGCCGGTATGGGTAAAGCGCGCGGCATTGCTCAGCAGCGTCATCAGCACCGTGCGCAGACGCACCGGGTCGGTGTAGAGCGCCGGCAGCGTTTCGGGCAGTTGCAGTTGCCAAACGACGCCGGGTGCGCCGCCCATCACGCGCTCGGCGCCGCGGAAGAGGTCGCCCAGCAGTTCAGTGGGGTTTACTTGCTCGGGATAGAGCGGCAACTGCCCGCTTTCGGCCTGCGCCAATTCCAGCAGCTCGTTGACAAGGCGCAGCAGGTCGGCGCCGCTCTGCTGGATCAGGCGCAGGTCGTGCACCAACTCGCCCGGCAGGGTGGCGTTGTAGGGGTTTGGCAGCGTCAGCGCGCTCTGCACATAGCCCAGAATCACATTCAGCGGCGAGCGCAGGCCGTAGCTCAGATTGGCCAGCAGCCGGGCGCGCATGCGGTTCGTCTCTTCGGCCTCGCTGCGCGCCGCCAGCGCCTGGTCGTAGAGGAGCGCGTTCTGCATGGCGCTGCCCAGTTGGTCGGCCAGTGCCTGCAGGGCGTCCAACTCGGCCTGGGTGCGCACCGTTGGGCGTGTGCTGTGCAGGTCCAGCACGCCGGTGGTGCGGCCGGCAAAGCGGATGGGCAGCACCACACGGGCGCGTGTGGCAGGCCAGGCTGGGTCGGGGCGAAAGCGGTGGCTCGACTGGATATCGGGTACATAGACGGCGCAGTTGCGCAGCAGCGCCAGCGAGAGGATGCTCGCCCCGCCTGCGCCGCCCGAAGTGGCCGCATCGCCCGCGTGGCGCGCCGGCGGGTAGGCGTCCGTTGCCGGTAGCAGGCACTGCTCCTCGGCCGACCAGCGGAAGAGCTGCACATGGTCGTAGCCATAGCGGCTGCGGATGATCTCGGCGAGGGTGCGCGAGAGCTCCTTCCACTCGACAATCGCGCTCAGGCTGCGGTTCATCTCGATGCTGGCGCGCAGCTGGCGCAGACGCTCTTCCTCCTGCAGCCGGTTGACGTCGACCAGCCGGTTGGGCAGCTCGGCCATGGCCAGCAGGCGGCGTGCGGCAACCTGGGCCACGTTCTCCTCGCTCACCAGCGTCAGGCGATAGTCAAAGTGATCGGGCAGCGCTTCGCCGCGCGCGGCGGCCAGCGCGTAATCGGCAAGGCTGCGGCCCAGGTGGTGGGGGTTGGTCTCGACCGTGGCGTGCATGGTGCGCGCCTCGATGGCGGCGATCGCCAGCGGGTCGCCGTTGATGCCGGCAACCAGGGTGCGCGCATCGGCCAGCCCCAGGCGCAGGCAGGCGTCGCGCGTGCCCAGCGCGATGGGGTCCGAGATGCCGAAGATGGCGTCGATGTGGCCGTTGGGGAAGAGGGCGTGGAGCTGCTCGGCCTCTTCAAGCAGCTGGTCGCGTGCCTCTTCGTAGAGCCACATGGTGGGCACGTGGACGGCGCGAATGGCGGGGTAGCGTGCGATCGTGGACTGGAAGCCGCCAAGGCGCGTGCGCGCGGTCTTGAGGTGCTCTTCCGTGCCGCCCGTAATCAGCAGTGCGCCCTTGCCCTGCAGCCGCTGGGCGAGGAAGGTAGCGGCCTGCTCGGCGGCGCGATCCAGGCCGCGCACGCTGACGAGCAGCGGGTGGGTGACCTCGGACTCCTCGGCGCAGAGCACGGGCAGGCCGGCGTCGAGGATGGCCCTGAGCGTGGACGGGCCGGCGGCGTGGGCGATCAGCGCCCGCAGCTCGGAGGCGCGCAGGTTCTCGAGCATCTCGAGGTAGCTCTCAGCGTGGGGCACAGCGGGCAGGGGTGGCAGGCGCACCAGGTCGATGCCCACTTCAGCCGCGCGCTGCTTCACTGCTTCGCGCACCTGCACCCAGAAGGGGTCGGCGGGAACAATTGCAAAGCCAACCCGCAAGGAAGCGGGCGCTGTGGAAGCGGGCGCTGTGGAAGCGGGCGCTGTGGAAGCAAGCGCGTGGCTATGGGGCATGGACTCTCTGCCTGGATGGGGTGGACAGGCGCGGTGGGGAGATGGCGCCAGTATAGCACGCGTTCGGCTGTGCGCCGGCCTGGGCCGCGCCGGCTTGGTTCGCAGCTACAGTGCTATCGCGCCGAGAACCGTGCTCAAGCGCCCTTCCTTGCGCCCTTCATCGCACCCTTGCGGCTCCTTGCGTCCTTGCGTTGAGAAGTTGCTGTTCTCAGTGCGGGTTCACTTTAGGCGCCCCGCTGCCGCCTGTGCTAGACTGCGCCACCCCTCGAAGCGCCGCATCCGGCCCCCCCATTCCCTGGAGAACCGTATGTCTGCGACCTCCCTCCGCCGTCCGGGAAGTGCAACACTGCGTGCCCTTTGCCTGGTGCTGCTGCTGGCGCTGCTGCCCGCTGCCCCCGCCGCGCTCGCGCAGGACCAGACGCCCACCACCGTCTACATGCCGCTGGCGCGCAACGGCGCCACACCCACCCAACCCGTCACGCCCGGCCGCGCCCAGGCGCTCGAGCTCTACCGCACGCTCTTCCTGCCGCACACGACGACTGCGCACGGCTGGACGGGCAACCACGCCACCTGCAACGCGGGCACGCTTGCACCCGCCTTCACCGATGCGCTGCTCAAGCTCGTCAACTACTACCGCGCGGCGGCAGGCGTGCCCGCTGTCACCTTCAACGCCACCTACAACGCGCGGGCGCAGGCGGCGGCGCTGATGATGAGCGTCAACGAGAACCTTTCGCACAACCCACCTGCGAACTGGACTTGTTACACCGATGACGGCTCGCTGGGCGCGCGCCGCTCCAACCTCAGCCTCTTTGGCTGGTACGGCATCACGGACGAAACAGGGCTGCACGACGCCGGCATCAACGGCCAGATGGAGGACGGCGGCAGCAACAACACCGCTGTCGGCCACCGGCGCTGGATTCTCTATCCCTACCAACAGGAGCTGGGTGTTGGCCACGTGCCCCCGCCCGGCCGCGAAAATGACTTCTCGTACGGCGGCGGCGCGCTCTACGTGCTGGCCGACAACATCTACAGTGGACAACTGCCGGCGCGCCAGACACCGCGCGACGGCTTTATTGCCTGGCCGCCGCCGGGCTACATCCCGTGGCAGGCGCTCTATCACGATGGAGAGTACTACTACGAGCAGGCTGGAGACGAGGCGCGCCTGCGCTGGTCCTTCCACCTGCAGAACGCCGACTTCAGCGGCGCAACCGTAACAATGACCCACGCCGGCGCCGCCGTCGCCGTGACGCGCCTGCCGGACATCAATTCGAACTACGGCGAGAACACGGCGATCTGGGTGCCGGCGCTGGACTACGCCACCCTGACCGATGGCGCCGACCACGCCGTGCAGGTAACGGTGGCCAACGTGATCTACGGCGGGCAGGCGCGCGCCTTTAGCTATACGGTGAACGTCTTCGACGCCGGCGCATAGGGCGACGCGCAGCATCCAGATCACAACGGCCTCCTGCGCAGCGCAGGAGGCCGTTGTTGTGCTGCGGGTGGTTGCCCGGCTGGGCATCAGGCCACGGCGACGGGCTCGGCGCGCAGGGCGGCGTCGTGGCCGGGTTCCGAGGCGTCAACCATGTGGTTCTCCACCTGGCGCCAGTTCACAGTCGGGGCGATCAGGTTGTGATCCACCCGCTCGTGATGGGCCAGCGAGACGTTGATCATGCGCTCGATCTCGGCATCGTCGAGCAGGTGGGGCTCCAGCCCCAGGTCGAGCAGCTTGGTGTGGACGGCGTTGTAGTAGTGCTCCTCCATCTCGACGCGCGGGTTGGCGATCGTGTCGATCTTCACCTGCAAGCCCATGCGGTTGCCCACCCGCTGCACCTGCTGTGCGAGGTCGTTGATCGAGAAGCGCTCGGTGATCTGGTTGAAGACGCGGTACTCGCCCGCCTTGGGCTGCGAGAGGATCGCCAGCTCGATGCAGCGCACTGTGTCCTTGATGTTGATGTAGCCGCGCGTCTGCCCGCCACGCCCATAGACAGTGAGCGGATAGCCGATGGCGGCCTGGATGCAGAAGCGGTTGAGCGCGGTGCCGTAGATCTGGTCGTAGTCGAAGCGGGTGGCGAGCACGGGGTCGAGCGCGCTCTCGTAGGTGTCGAGGCCGTAGACGACGCCCTGGTTGAGGTCGGTGCAGCGGATGCCCCAGACGCGACAGCAGAACATGATGTTGTGCGAATCGTGCACCTTGCTCAGGTGATAGAAGGAGCCCGGCTGCTTGGGGAAGGGGAGCACGTCGCTGCGCCCCTTGTGGTGAATCTCGATGAAGCCCTCTTCGATGTCGATGTTGGGCGTGCCGTATTCACCCATTGTGCCCAGTTTGACCAGATGGCAGGCAGGCGCGTGCTCCTTGATGGCGTAGAGGACGTTGAGCGTGCCGATTACATTGGTGTACTGCGTGTAGACGGCGTGCTCGCGGTCGATCATCGAGAAGGGCGCCGCGCGCTGTTCGGCAAAGTGCACCAGCGCATCGGGCGCGAACTCCTTCACGGCGTGGGTGAGCGCGGCGTAGTCGCAGGTGTCGCCGTGGTAGCGGCTGATCTGCTTGCCCGTCAGTTGCGCCCAGCGCTCGATGCGCCGCTGCAGCGTATAGATGGGCAGCAGGCTGTCGATGCCATGCTTCATGTCAAACTGGCGGCGGGCCAGATTGTCGAAGACGGCGACATCGTGGCCCTGCTTGGAGAGATAGAGCGCCTGCGGCCATCCAAGATAGCCGTCGCCGCCAAGAATCAGAATACGCACGAGATTTGCTCCTTGTTGAAGTACTGCTCTGTTGACCGTTCGAAGTAGAGAACAACGCCCTTCCAGGCGAATTACGCGGTTTGCTGCTGCTGCGCCTGCTGCGCCTGCACCACGCGCACCAGCTCGGCGACGGTGGCGTGGAGCAGCGGCGCGCCGCCCAGCTCCAGCCCCAGCTCGCCCAGCCGCCGGCAGACGAGCGGGTTGGCCGGTGGCGGCGCTTCGGCGGGCAGCGGGCCGGGGCAGCCGCTTGCCTCGCGCGCCAGCCGCACCACCTCGCGCTGCGAAACAAAACCGTCGCTCAGGTGGATCAGGTCGAAGGCCGGCGCCGGCTGCTGCAGCCAGTGACGGATGACACGCGCCACGTCGGCGCCGTGCACCTCGGTGCCACCGCCGCTGGCGAGCTCGCCGCTGCCATTCACCACCGCGCGCACAAGCGGCCACCACTTCGAATTCTCGACGGGCCAGGTGAGGCCGTAGATGCCCGTTGCCCGCACGGCGCAGCACGTCATGCCCGTGCGCTGGGCGTAGCTCTGCAGAAAGGCCTCGACGGCCACCTTGGCGGCGCCGTAATGCGAATCGGGCGAGGTGGGGTGGCTCTCGTCCAGCACGCGCCCCGGTTCGGTGCGCGAAAAGACGGCACGGCTGGAGAGGAAGACAAAGCGCTCCACCCCTGCTGCGGCCGCTGCCTCCAGCAGCCGCAGCGAGCCGTGCAGGTTGGCATCGAGCCAGCCCGCCAGGTCGTCCCCTTCGCCGCCCCGATAGCGGCCGGGCACGTGGGCATAGGCCAGGTGCACCACGGCGCTTGCACCCTGCACAAAGCGCGCCAGGCCGTCGCGCTCGCACAGGTCGCCCTCCACCCACTCGGGCGGCGCCGCAAAGCCGACCCGGTTCGATGCGGGTCGGGCCAGCGCACGCACGGCGTAGCCCTGCTGCTGCAGCTCGGCGACCACAAAGCGGCCCACATAGCCGGTGGCGCCGGTGACGGCAACCAGCGTCATACGCCGTTGCCCTCGGCGTTGATCACAACGTCGTCAAGCCAGATCGTCTCCAGGCCGTCGACGACTTCGTGCGCACCCGCAGCGCAGAGCAGCTCGGAAGACATCGACGTGGTCAGCCCGATCACACGCCCGATGCCGCAGGCCAGCGCGTCGCTCACCCCCGACGTTGAGTCCTCAACCACAACACAGCGCGCCGGGTCGATGCCGAAGATGCGCGCAGCGATGGCGTGATCCTTGCGGTCGCTGCGCGGCTCCACGCCATCCTCGCAGCCGAGCACCAGGTCGAAGAGGGCGGGCATCTGCATCACGGCGAGCGTGCCGTGCAGGCGCCGGCGGCGGGCGCGCGAGACGATCGCCACGTACCAGCCCAGCGCCTGCGCGCGCCGGATCAGCTCGACGCTGCCGGCGATGGGGCGCAGCCGCTCGGCCCCAAGTTCGTAGAAGAGCGCCGTCTTGCGGGCGAGCAGCGCCTCGCGCTCGTCCTCGTTGAAGGCCAGACCCAGCGCCGCTTCCCAGCGTGCAAAGGTCGCCTCGAGCGAGAGGCCGATCACCTCGGGCGGCGCTCCTTCCAGGGCAACGCCCGGTAGCTCGCCATAGGCCAGCAGCCAGCTCTCGTGGTGCAGCGGCTCGGAGTTGACCAGCACGCCGTCAAAGTCAAGGATCAGCGCCCGGCGCTCGTTTTCAGCGGGCATGGAGAAGCTCCCCGTTCTGCAGGGGTGCGCAGGCGGCCGGCGCCGGCAGGTTGGCAGGCAGCCGGCCATGCGTATAGACGCTCCACCAGGCGTCGATCAGCGGCGCGAGCAACTCGCGCTTGGGGTTCTCCGGCTCCCACGGCTTCTCGTACTGATAGTGGATGACGTGAATGCGCTGCCAATCCCACAGCTGCGGCAGGTTGAACCAGACGTACTGCAGCGTGTTGTAGATGTAGGGCAGCCCGTGCCACTCGGGGAAGTAGCTCTCGAGGAAGGTCTGGTCGGTGCGGCGCCAGAAGGTGTCGGGTTGATCGAGCGCGGCGAGCAGGTCATCGAAGCTGCGGCGCGAGGGCTGGGCCACAAAGACGCCGCTGTTGAGGCGGTGGAAGTCGGCCAGGCTCTCGTAAAGGTTGGGCGCGGCAGCAAACTCGGGGTAGCCGAAGAGGCGGTCGATGTTGCGCACCACGAGCGTGTCGGCATCGAGGAAGACAACGCGCTCGAACTCTTCCAGCTCCCACAGGCGCAGCTTGACGAAGTTGAGCAGCGGGTTGTGGAAGAGCGGCTTGTTGCCCTTGGCAAAGGGGGCCGCCGCATGCTGTGCGCTGCGCGTGTGGCGGGCGCAGAAGTCGGCCGAGAGCGGCAGCGGCGCCACACGCACAATGCGGCAGCCCAGCGCCTCGAGCTCTTCGAGCCCGTCGACGTCGTCCAGCGCCAGGGCAGTGAGCGGCCACTGGGCGCGGCACATCTGCAGCGAGCGCGCCAGCGCCCGAGCGCCCACCAGATAGTCGGCGTTGGCAATCAGCGTCACGTAACTGTTCACAAGCACTCCCCTGCGCGAAGGCAGCGCCCCACCCGGCGGCAACCAGGGGATACAACGCCCGACCCCCTGCGAAAGTCGCGCAGGTGCGCGCGCCCACTGCCGCCGTTTGCGCCACGCCTGGCCTGCGTTGGCTATGGGCGAAGTGCACGCAGGGGCCGACCTTCTCCCTGCCGGCGCAAAACACCGCACCTGTTTGCGCTCGTTTTCAGACCGCCACCCTGCGCCCATGGGCGCTGCGCCACACTCTGCGGGCGCAGGGCAGGCGGCGCGCAAGCGCAGGCCGCGCGCCCCAAAGCCGCCTGCGCGCCCCCCTTGCGCCCGTTTTCAGCCTGTGATAAGATGCCTCCCATGCAAGAGGGGGTTCGCCCACTCTTCGGCGAGAACAATGACGTTCTCGCCTTCTTTTTTTGAGGCATCGAGAAGCGAGAATCGAGAGGCCGCAGGCGAGTGAACCTTTGAGTTCCACCCTTCCTTCATTGCGAACACAAAGCGCCCGGCCGATCGAATGATCGCCGGGCGTCTGCTTTCCCTCTACAGCCAGTGGCTCCCGACCACCGCGCCCTCTCGGCAACCGTCCTCTCGATTCTCGCCTCTCGATTCTCGATCGCTGTTCATGACGAACGTCACGCGCAACAGCCGGTCAACTGACCCAACACAGCCTCGCATACAATGCTATAATGGCCGCGCGCGGGCGCAGGAGCCATTGCCCGCGTGCGCCGCATTCGCTTTGATTCGAACTGATTTGTCCAGTCTCGATTCTCCAGTCTCGGATGCTGATGTCCATACGCCGCCGCTGCCCCCTGCGGCGCACCCAGCGGCGCTCTGCGCCACTCGCTTCTCACCCCTGTCCGTAGCCGGGGGATTTATCATGCAAGGGAGATGCTCCAGTGAAAGTTGTTGTGCTGGTAAAACAGACCCCGGATACCGCCGAATTGCCCAAGGTCTCGGCCGAAGAAGTGCGCTCGGGCGAAGTCAAGGCGGCAACGATGGTCATCAATCCGTGGGACGAGTACGCCGCCGAAGAGGCGATTCTGCTCAACGATCGCTATGATTGCGACACCGTCGCCATCAGCATGGGCCAGCCCGGCGCCGCCGAGGTGCTGAAGCACGCCCTGGCCATGGGTGTGGGCGAAGCGACCCTGGTGGATGCCAGTGGCCTGCGCGGCGACATGTGGACGACGGCCGGCGCGCTCGCCGCCGCCGTCAAGGCACAGGGAGATGTCGACCTCGTGCTCACCGGCCGCCAGAGCGTGGACGAGAACAGCGGCGCCGTCTTTGCCGGCATCGCCAACAAGCTCGGCTGCGCGCTGCTCACAAACGTGATCAAGATTGTGGACGTCGCCGGCGGCGAGATCACCGTCGAGCGGCTGGTGGACGGCGTGCAGGAGACCGTCAAGGTCAAGACGCCGGCTGTGGTCAGCGTCAACAAGGAGATCAACGAGCCGCGCTACCCCAGCTTCATGGGCATTCGCAAGGCCAACAAGGCCAACATTCCCGTCACCGCCGCCGGCGAGCTGGGTGTGGACGGCGCCGCCGCCCGCACCACTTGGACGAATGTGCGCAAGCCCGACGACCGCAAGACCGAAGTGAAGATTATTGACGGCGCCTCTGCGCAGGAAAAGGCCGCCAAATTGGTCGACGCCCTGCTCGCCGACAAGGTCCTTTAGGAGAGCGAACCCATGTCTGTTCTGGTTTGGATTGAGCAAAACAACAACGCCCCCATCTCGAGCAGCCTCGAAGTGCTGGGCAAGGCCCGCGCGCTGGCGCAGGAGCTGGGCAAGCCGCTGGTCGCCGCCGTCACCGGCGCCGACACCGCCGCAACCGCCGCAGCGCTGGGCGCCTATGGCGTCGCCACTGTCTACACCGTCACCAGCCCGCTGCTGGCCAACTACCGGCTGAGCGCCTATGCCGCGGCGCTGAAGGCTGCCGTGCAGGCCGCCGGCGCCAACGTTGTGCTGGCCAGCGCTACCACGCGCGGCCGCGAACTCACCGCCTTTGTCGCCTGCGACATCAACGCCGGCATCGCCCCCGACGCGGTAGACCTGCGCGTGGAAGGCGGCAAGCTGGTCGCGGTGCGTTCGGTCTATTCGAACAACATCCTGGCCGACGTCACCTATAACAGCGACGTGCAGGTGGCCAGCGTGCGCCCGCGCAGCTTCCCGGCTCCCGAGCAGACGGGCGGCAGCGCGACGGTCAGCGAAGTGCCCTTTGGCCTGAGCGAAGGTGACGTCGCCGAGACGATCACCGACCTGCGCTCGACCGACAGCGGCGAGATCAACCTGAACGATGCCCGCATCATCGTCTCGGGCGGGCGCGGCGTGGCCGCCGACCCGGCCGCCGGTTTCAAGCTGGTGAGCGACCTGGCGACTGCGCTGGGCGCCGCCGTGGGCGCCAGCCGCGCCGCCGTCGATGCCGGCTACGTGCCCTACAAGCACCAGGTGGGCCAGACCGGCAAGACCGTACGTCCCGACCTTTACATCGCCGCCGGCATCAGCGGCGCGATCCAGCACCTGGCCGGTATGGCGGGCAGCAAGACGATCGTCGCCATCAACAAGGACCGCGAGGCGCCGATCTTCGACAAGGCGAACTACGCAATTGTGGGCGACCTCTACGAGATCCTGCCGGCGCTGACGGACGAATTCAAGAAGCGCCTGGGCTAAGCGCTATAGTTCCCGCAATACGAAACGAAGCAGGCGGCAGGCGTGAGTCTGCCGCCTGCCGCGTCTGCAGCCGGCGCAGCGGGGAAGCTGCCCGCCGGCCGTGGTACACTGCACCCACCTGTTCGACGCACGATGCCCGTATTCGCTCGAAGGACCGTCCTATGCTCGATTCCGCCACACTCGCCCCCGCCGCCCAAACAGCTGCGCTCAACGCCCACTTCCGCTGCTTCCGCGGCTGCCCAGGCAGCTGGCCCGCCTACGAAGTGATCTACACCTGCCCCACCTGCGGCGGCCTGCTCGAGCTTCACCACGATATCGACGCGCTGCGCGCGATGCACAGCGGCAGCGAGTGGCGCGCCCTCTTCGAAGGGCGCATCGGCTCCACCCAGTGGCCCTATGGCTCGGGCGTGTGGGGGCTACGCGAGTGGGTGCTGCCGGACCTGCGCGACGAGAACGTGGTCAGCATGTACGAGGGCAACACCAACCTCTACTGGGCCGAGCGGCTGGGCAAGCAGATCGGCGTGCCCGATCTGTGGGTCAAACTCTGCGGCAACAGCCACACCGGCAGCTTCAAGGACCTGGGCATGACGGTGCTGGTGAGCGCCGTCAAGCAGATGATGGCCGACGGTTCGCCCGTGCGCGCCGTGGCCTGCGCCAGCACCGGCGACACCAGCGCCGCGCTCGCCTCCTACGCCGCCTGCGCCGGCATCCCCGCCATCATCTTCCTGCCCGCCGGCAAGGTGAGCACCGCGCAGCTGATCCAGCCCGTGGCCAACGGCGCCCATGTACTCGCGCTCGAAACCGACTTTGACGGCTGCATGAAGATCGTGCGCGAGGTGACGCAAGACAACAGCATCTACCTGGCCAATTCGATGAACAGCCTGCGCATCGAGGGGCAGAAGACGGTGGCAATCGAGATTGTGCGCCAGTTCGAGTGGCAGCCGCCCGACTGGATCATCATTCCCGTGGGCAACCTGGGCAACATCAGCGCGCTCTACAAGGGGCTCAAGATGCTGCTCGAGCTGGGCATGATCGACCGCATGCCGCGCCTGGTGGCGGCGCAGGCGGGCAAGGCCAACCCCTTCTACCGTAGCTTCCTCAACGGTTTCCGCGAAAAGGTGCGCATCCCGGCGCAGGGCACACTCGCCTCGGCAATTCAGATTGGCGACCCGGTGAGCTACGAGAAGGCCGTGCAGGCGGTGGTGGAGAGCAACGGCCTGGTGGAAGAGGCGAGCGAGCACGAGCTGGCCGCCGCCGCCGCCCGCGCCGACCTCACCGGCATGTACACCTGCCCGCACACCGGCGTGGCGCTGGCGACGCTCTTCAAGCTGGTGCAGCGGGGCGAGATCAGGGCTAGCGACCGCGTGGTGGTGGTGAGCACGGCGCACGGCCTCAAGTTCACCTCCTTCAAGACGGGCTACCACGAGGGCGCGCTGGCCGAGGTGGAGAGCGAGCTGGCCAACCCGCCCGTCTATCTGCCTGCCGACGCCGGCGCCGTCCAGCGCGTGCTGCAGGAGCGGCTGGCGCAGTGAGCACGCCGATGCTGGAGTACAACAAGACCCCCTTTACGCAGGGGCGCATGGAGTTTGCCTGGGAGGAGCTGAGCGAGGCGGAGCGCGCCGCCGCCTGGGCCGACTGGGAGGCCGGGCGCGGCCTGCTGGGCGGCGACCCGCGCCGGCGCCCCGGCTCGCAGCTGCTGCCGGCGTGGGGGGTCAACCAGCCCTACTTTCGGGCCCTGGCGCTGGACGACCCAGCGGGAGACAACGGCGCCCGCCTGCGCGCCGCCCTGGCCGGCGCCACCCCGCTCGAGGTGGAGGTGGGCTTCGGGCGTGGCGACTACCTGCTCGACCGAGCCGCCCGCCACCCGGAGCGCCTTTTCCTCGGCTTCGAGACCAAGATCAAGGCGACGCGCCTGATGCTGGGGCGGCTCGATCGCTTTGCGCTGCACAACTGCTGGCTCAGCGACGACGACGCCCGCTTTGCCCTGCCGCGCGTGCTGCCCGCCGCCCGCGCCGACGTGGTGCACATTCTCTTCCCCGACCCGTGGTGGAAGGGCGTGCACCACATGCGCCGCCTCTTTACGCCCCCCTTTGTGGCCATGCTGGCGACGCTGCTGCGCCCGGGCGGTCTGCTTCACTTTCGGAGCGACGTTGGTGAATATGGCGAGCTGGTGCGCTACCTGGTCGAAGCGAACGGGGCCTTCGGCGCGCATGACCCTGCGCTGCTCGAGCAGTTGGGGCCGGGTGTGCCCACGCAGCGCGAGCACTGGTGCCTGCGCCACGGCAAGCCGGTGTGGGTGTACGTGTTTAGGAGCGAGAAGCGAGAGGCCGTAGGGCGATCGAGGATCGAGGCAATGGGCGGGGGCGCGAGTGGGTGCGTTGCCGCCTTTTTGTTTGGGGTGAGGGGGAATTGGGGCGCCTGACGGTGGGGGGCTTTGTTGGTACAATAGGGCAGCGCCTCCACCCTGGCCTGCCGGCAACCAGCCAACCTGGCACAGAGCATGCCCGCCACCCCGCCGCTGTCCGCTGCGCCTATCCTCGCCTGGCCCGGCAAGCGCGACCCGCTGCCCGTCGAAGCGGCGCGCCCCGTCCTCGTCGAGACCTTTGAGCCGGAGGGGCGCTTGGCCGCGCCGCCGGCCGAGCTGGCGAACTGGAACCGCCTCTACCAGGGCGACAACCTGCCCATCCTCCACCACCTGGCGCAAGCCGGTGAGCGCTTCCGCCTGATCTACGCCGACCCGCCCTATGGCAGCGGCGTGCTCTGGACGCGCAAGGTGCGCCTGCGCGGGCCGCAGCGCGAGCTGGGGCGCCGCGTGCTCGCCCGCCTGCCCGAATACGGCGACGGGCTGGACGACGCCGGCTACCTCCAGTTTATGCTCGACCGCCTGCACGCCCTGCGCGCCTTGCTCGACGAGAGCGGCACGCTCTGGCTGCACTGCGACTACCGCCACGCCCACCACCTGCGCCTGCTGGGCGACGAAGTGCTGGGCGCGGCCAACTGGCTCAACTCGATCAGCTGGCGCAGCCAAACGGCACGCGGCGCCAAGTCGGCCGCCCGCTACTTCCCCTACAGCGCGCACACGCTGCACATCTGGGCGCGCGATGCGCGCGCTCCGTTGGTCTGGAACACTCCCCGCCGGCGCACAATTCTGAGCGAAGCCGAAGCCGCCGCCGAGTTCATGCGCGACGAGCGCGGCTTCTTCCGCACCTCGGACCCCGGCTCCTACACCTTCGAGAGCCTCAAGCGGCTGCACGCCGAGGGGCGCCTCTATGCTCCCTACGGCGGCGTGGTGCTGCTGGACGAGGAGCGGCGGCGCGTCTACTGCTCGCACGGGGGCAACATCGGCGTCAAGTATTACCTGACGGACCTGGGGCGCGGCCGCCACCTGGTGGAGCGCACCGTCGACAACATCTGGGACGATATCCCCGGCCTGGGCACCACACCCAACGAGGACAGCGGCTATCCCACGCAGAAGACCAACGCGCTGCTCGAACGCATTGTGGCCACGGCAACCAACCCGGGCGACCGCGTGCTGGACCCCTTCGCCGGTTCGGGCACCACGCTGGTGACTGCGCAGCGGCTGGGGCGGCGCTGGGTGGGCATCGACAGCGGCGCCGGCGCGACCCGCATTGCGCGCGGGCGCGTCTGCGACGTGATGAGCGAGCAGCTGCGCGAGGCGGCGCAGATGGTCGCCCCCGCCGAGAATGCGGCCGCCGAGCTCCGACTGGCGCTGCTGGCCGCGCCCGCGCAGGAAGTCGCGGCCGCGCCGGCAGCCGCAGAGCAGCCGACGGCAGAGCTGCTGATTACGCAAAACGCCTTCGACCCGAGTAGAATCCAGGTGACCGTCACCACCTACCGCTCGCCCGCACTCGAGGCGCTGCTCGAGGGGGTGACGGTGGACTGGCGCACGCTGGTCGAGAGCATCTGTATCGACCCGGCGTGGGATGGCGCCGTGCTGCGCGCCACCGTCGTCGATTCCCCGGCGCGGCGCACCCGCGTAGTCGGCGGCGTCTACGAGCTGCAGCTGCCGGACGCCGGCCCCACTGCGGCTGCCCGCCCGGTGGCCGTGCGCCTCACCGACATCCTGGGCGGCGAAGCGCTGCTCACCTTCGACCCGGCCTCCCAGTTCGCCTGATTGCCGCACTGCGCTGCACGTGACGTCGCCGCGCCGATTCACACCCTTTCCCTGCCTATGAAGACGCCCGTCCTCACCGTTCTCGAAGAAGATCGCCACGCCTGGTTCGCAGGGCGCACGCGCGCGATCCTCAAGTATCTCGATGCTGAAGTTGGCCCGGCGCCCGCCTCCGGCCCCGAGCGGCTGGTGCTCGACATCGGCAGCGGCGCCGGCAACATGGCGCACCACCTGGCCCACTATGGCCGCGTGGTGGGGCTGGAGAGCAACCTGCGCCCGCTGGCGGTGGCCCAGGCGCGCGGCCTCGAGGCGCTGGGCGGGCTGGGCAACCAGCTCCCCTTCCCCGACGCGAGCTTCGACCTCGTAGCGCTGCTCGACACGCTCGAGCACATTCCCGACGAGTTCGGCGTGCTGCGCGAGGTCTTCCGCGTGCTCAAGCCGGGCGGCAGCGTGATGATCACGGTGCCGGCGCTGATGTGGCTCTGGAGCTACAACGACGAGATCAACGCCCACCAGCGCCGCTACACCGCCGCCGAGCTGCAGCAGAAGCTCGAGCTGAGCGGCTTCAAGGTCGCGCGCATCTCGTACAACAACTTCTTCCTCTTTGCGCCCGTGGCCGGCATGCGCCTGCTGCGCCCCTTTACGCCCAGCCTCGAGAGCCCGCACCTGACCGAGGACGAGGAGGTCTACCAGGTGGAGATGGAGGCCATCCCCGAGCCGGCGAATGCGCTGCTGCACGGTGTGGGCTGGCTGGAGGCAGAGCTGCTGCAGCGCGTGCGCCTGCCCGTGGGTGTGAGCGTGATCTGCGTCGCGCGCAAGCCGGCGCAAGAGCCGGCGCGCCGCTGACGTGATGCATTCCGCGCCGTCCAGCTCCGCAGCGCCCAATCCTGCGCCGCCACCCCCTGCGCCGCAAGCCTCGCACGAGCGCCGGCGCGTTCGGCTGCCCAGAGCCGTCTGGCTCCGCCACATGTGGGTGCTGGGCGGCTTTCTGCTGCTGGCGGCGCTGCTCTGGTGGCCGCTGCCACGCCACTTCTTCACCCACGTGCCCGGCATTCCCCAGTGGGCGTATGACGAAGCCACCTTCGTCTGGAACATCTGGTTCTTCAAGCATGCCGCGATCGACACGCTGACCAGCCCGCTGCACAGCGAGCTGGTCTACTTCCCCGTCGGCGTCGACCTGATCCTCTACACCTACAACTTCTTCCACGTGCTGCAGAGCCTGCCCGTGGCGCTGGCGCTTTGGCAGGGCGGCGCGGTCGAAGGGCTGGCGCGCGGGCTGCCCGCGGCCAGCAACCTCTCGCTGCTGCTGAGCACGGCGCTGAGCGGCTACGGCACGTGGCTGCTGGTGCGCCATCTGCTCGCGCGCGAACCCGCGCGGCCGGGCAGTTTGTCGCGCACCTTGTCGCGCACCGAGGCCGCGCGTGCGGCGCACTGGGCGGCGTTGGTGGCGGGCATCGCCTTTGCCTACGCCTCCAACCGCTCGATCTACGCTGCGCTGGGCCACTACGACATGGTGACGACGCAGTGGATCCCCTTCTATGCGCTGGCGCTGCTGCGCAGTCTGGATGGGGGGCTGCGGCCGGCGGCGCGCCGGCGGGCGGCGCTGCTGGCCGGCGTCTTCTTCGCCTTCACCGGCCTGGCCGAGATGATCACGGCGCTCTTCCTCGCCATCTTCACCGTGGTGGTGCTGCTGGCGGCGCCGGCCACGCCGAATGGCACAGGCAAGCAGCGCCTGCTGCTGCTCCAGCCCCGCCTCTGGCTGCCCAGCCTAGCGCTGACCGGCGCGGCGGCGCTCCTGCTCTGGAGCCCGGTGCTGATCCCGATCCTGGCCCAGTTCCGCGCCGGCGACTTTGCGCTGCAGGGCTGGGGCGAGGCGATCCCGCTCAGCGCCGACCTCACCGGCTGGTTCCGCCCCACCGTGCTGCACCCGCTCTTTGGCGGCGAACTGGCGAGCGAGCTGCGCCGCGTGCAGCTGCGCGCGCTCGAAGGGGGCGTGCGCGGGCTGCGCGACGTCAACACCGTCTTCCTGGGCTGGGTCACAGCGGCGTTGGCGACGGTGGGCGCGTTTGCGTGGGGACGGCGCACGCGCATCTGGTGGGTCACGGCGCTGCTCTTCGGCATCTTCACGCTTGGCCCCTTCCTGCAGATCAACGGCGAGTACCGCTTTGACCTCGACGGCGTGGAGGCGACGCTGCCGCTGCCCTTTGCCCTGCTGCACTGGCTGCCGGTGATCAAGGCCAACCGCGCGCCCAACCGCAACAGCGTGCTGCTGATGCAGGCGCTGGCGGTGCTGGCGGGCTACGGCGTCTACTGGCTGACGGTGCGCCTGGCCGCCCGGCGCGCAGCGCGCGCTTCGGGCGCGGCACGCGCTTCGGGCGCGGGGCTCAGGGTGCCGCGTGCAGCTGCGGCGCTGCCGGCAGTGGCGGCGGCGCTGATCCTCTTCGAGCACCTGGCCGTACCGCTGCCGCTGAGCGACTTCCGCGTTCCCGGCGCCTATGCCACCATCGCCGCCGACCCGCGCCCGGTGAGCGTGCTGCAGGCGCCGCTGGGCTGGCGCAACAGCTTCGGCGTCTTTGGCCCCGAGAAGACGCTGCTGCAGTACTACCAGAGCGGCCACGCCAAACCGATGCTGGGTGGCAACACCAGCCGCGCGCCCGCCTTCAAGATGGAGTACTTCGCGCGGCTGCCCTACTTCCAGGCGCTGGCCGAGATCCAGTTTGGCCGCCCTGTGTCGGACGAGCTGCGCGCGGCCGCCGTGGCCCAGGCGCCCGAGCTCGCCGCGCTCTACAATATCGGCTACGTGCTGCTCTACCCGCCCACGCCGCAGCGGCCGCCCTACACCGACACCTGGCAGGCGACGTGGGAGTTTATCAAGCAGACGCTGCCGCTCGAGGAGGCGCCCTTCTGGGCCGAGGACGGCATCGAGGCCTATCGCCTGCTGCCAGCAGCACTGCCGGCCGCCGTCACGCTTGATCTGGGCGCCGACCCCACGCTGCCCAACCGGGGCGAAGGCTGGGAAGCGGGCGACGCCGGCACGATCTACGACCGCAGCGCACTCTGGGCGCTGGAGCAGGAGAGCCGGCTCTTCTTCGCGCTGGCCGCGCCGGAGCCGGCGGCGACCTACCGTGTGCGCCTGGCGCTGCACCCCTTTGCCTGGCCCGACAGCGCCCCGCAAACCGTGCAGCTCGAACTGAACGGCGAGCGCATTGGCGAGGCGCAGACGCTCGCGCCCGATTGGAGCGAGCTGAGCTGGGAGGTGGAGGGCGCGGCGCTGCTCGAGGGGCTGAACCGGCTGAACCTGCACTGGGGCTACAGCGCCGCGCCGCGCGCGGTGCTGGGCGGCAGCCGCGCCGTGGGCAGCACCGGCGCCACCCTGCCCATCGACGTGGACCTGAAGGCCTTCGCCGACGGCGGCTACATCGCACTCTTCGATGAGGCGGGGACGCAGAGCGACGCCTCGGCCGGGCGGCAGGGTGTCAACGTCACCGTGATCGACGGGCAGAGCGGCGCAGTGCTGGCGCAGGAGGGCTTCGACACCACGGCGAACGAATACGAGAGCGAGAAGCTGGCGACCTTTCTGGCAGCCCAGGTCGACGGCGCGCAAGTGCTGGTCGCAAGCAGCGGCGACGCCGGCGCCCACTTGACGCCGCCGGCGGTGGCAGCGCTGCGCAATCTGGGCGCCGATGTGACGCTCGAGGAGCTGCGGAGTGGCTACTTTGTGCTGGCGGGCGTGCAGGGCGCAGCCCCGGGCACGGCGCTCTGGGCAAGCGACCCGAACGAGGCGTTCCTGCGCATCAGCCTTGATCGCGACCGCCGGCCGCTGGCCGCCGCCGTGGATTGGGTGCGTGTGGAGCCTGTGGACGGAGAGTGAACAAGGGGACTACGCGCGTGTGGAGCGTCGGTAGGCAGCTTCCATACGCTCCCAGGGCAGGGCGCTGGTGCGCAGCCGGATCAGCGTATAGAAGGCCTTGTAGATCTCGCTCTTGCTGATCTTGCTGGCGCCCAGGGTGCGGTTTGTAAAGGTGATCGGCACCTCGCCCGTGCGGAAGCCCACCTGGCGGCAGATGTAGGCCATCTCGATCAGGAAGCTGTAGCCGCTGGAGAAGATGGCGTCGAGGTCGATGCTCTCGAGCACAGCGCGCCGGTAGCAGCGAAAACCTGCGGTACAGTCGCGAATCTGCACGCCGAGGATGGTGCGGGCGAGGCCGTTGGCGCCGCCGCTGATCATGCGCCGCATGCGGGTGCTGCCCACCACGCGCCCGCCGGGCACGTAGCGGCTGCCCACCACCAGGTCGACGCCGGTCGCGGCCATGTCGATCAGTAGGGGCAGGCTGGCGGGGTCGTGGCTAAAGTCGGCGTCCATGGTGCAGAGGTATTGGAAGCCGTGCGCCAACCCATAGCCGAAGCCGGCCTTGTAGGCGGTGCCCAGCCCCAACTTGCCCGGCCGCTGCAGCAGGTGGATGGCGCTATCGGCCGCGGCGAGCGCCTGCACGAGCGCGGCGGTGCCGTCGGGCGAGTTGTCGTCCACGACGAGCACGTGGATATCGCCGGGCTGCGCACGCAGGGCGCGCACCAGCGCTTCGATGTTCTCGCGTTCGTTGTAGGTGGGGACGATGGCCAGCGCCTGGCCCTGCCAGCTTCGATCCATGCTGCCCGTTTCGCCTCGGCCACTGGCCCAAAGGGTTCAGCTGCCGGCTCTGTTGCGCTGTTGCTGCCGGCTCTGCTGCAGTGCCGCATTTGAACCGGCTTAGTATCGACCAACCCGCGATGTCCGTCAAGAAACCGGCCTCTACACCTTCCCCGCGCGCTCGATCCGCCGCCCAGACAGCAGCGGATGACGCCGCGCGCGCCTCTGAGCGCGCCCCTGAGCGGCTCGACCGCATCGCGGGCTGGCTGCTGGTGGCGCTGGCGCTGGCGCTCTACCTGCGCACGGGCGCGCGCGACATCCTGCCGGGCGACCCGGGCGAGTTCCAGACTGCAGCGTGGCGCTTTGGGTTGGCGCACGCCACCGGCTACCCGCTCTACCTGATCGGCGGCGGCCTGTGGCAGCGGCTGCTGGCGGCGGTGGGCTTCTCGCCAGCCTACGCGCTCAACCTGCTCAGCGCGCTGACGGCGGCGGCGGCGGTGGGCGTGCTCTATGCCGCGGCGCTGCGCAGCTTGCCGGGTGCGCCGGCGGTGCGGCGAGCGGCGGCGCTGCTGGCGGGCGCGTGGCTGGCCACCATGCCCACCTTCTGGAGCCAGGCGCTGATCGCCGAGGTCTACGCGCTGCACGCGCTCTTTGTGGCGCTGCTGCTCTGGATCGTGGCCGGCTGGGAGCAGAGCGAGGGCGTGGCGGATGCCGGCGCGCCGCTGCGCCTGACGCCGCCGGCGCTGGTGGTGGGGCTGAGCCTGGCCCACCACGCTACTACGCTGCTACTGCTGCCTGCGCTGGCGGCCGCACTTTGGACGCAGCGGGCGCGCCTGCCGCGCAGCTGGCGCCCGTGGCTGGTCGCGGCGCTGGCCATGGGCGCGCCGCTGCTGCTCTACCTCTACATCCCGTTGCGTGCCACGCCGGCGGCCTCGCCCTGGTACTTCCCCCAGCTGGGCGAGGAGCAGCTCGCGCTCTACGCCGGGGGCTGGCAGGCCTTTGCAGACTTTGTGAGCGGGCGCTCGATCTCGGTCGGCTTCCATGGGATGAACGAGGCGCGGGCGCAGTTGGGCACGGCGTGGCAGCTCTGGCGCATCCACCTGGGCGCGCCGGGGATTGTGCTGGCCGCCATCGGCCTCTACACCCTGGCGACGGCGGGGGGCAGGCGGCGAGCGATGCTGCGCTTTACGCTGCTTGCGGCGCTGCTGCTGCAGGGCTTCAACCTCTTCTACGCCATCGGCGACATCCTCGTCTACTACATCCCGCTCTATGTGATTGTCGCGCTCTGGATTGGCTTTGGCGCGGCGCAGCTGGCCCAAGGCCTGCAGGGGCTGCTCGAGGTTGGCGCCGCAGCACGCGATGCCGCGCGCGGCGCAGCCCGCAGTGGGGCGGGCGACGGGGGCTCGACCGCCGCGCAGCAGGGGTTGCAGGCGCTGGCCGTGCTGCTGGTGCTGGCGCTGCTCTACTTCCCGCTGCGGCAGTGGGTCAACTACCAGGCGCCGCTCGACCAGACCCACGCCGACGGCACCCGCCGCCTTTGGGAGAGCCTGCTCGGCGCCGAGCCGCCGCAGGGCGCAATCCTGGTGAGCAACGACCGCAACGAGATTGTGCCCCTCTACTATTTGCAGGCGGTGGAGGGGCGACGCAGCGACCTTGCCGGCCTCTTCCCGCTGCTCACGCCCGAAGAGCGCTTTGCCGACATAGGCGCCACGCTCGATACGGCGCTGGCGGCGCGGCCTGCCGGCGGCGTCTACCTGACCAAAACGATGCCGGGGCTTGAGGTGAAGTTCGCGCTCGAAGCCGCCGAGCCGCTGGTGCGCGTGCTTGGCCCCGCCGTGCAGGGCGAGCCGGCGATTGCGATCGGTCAGCCCTACGGCCCGCTGCTGCTGGAGGGGCTGGAGTGGGAGGAGAGCCCGGCCGGCGAAAATGGCTCCACGCTGGCGCTGCGGCTATACTGGCGTGTGCAGCAGACGCCGCCCGCCGACCTGACGACGACGACCCAGCTCTTTGACGCCGCAGGCGCGCGCCTGGCGCAGAACGATGCGCCCCCCGGCGGCGTCTTCTATCCCACCAGCCTGTGGCGGCCGGGAGAGCGGCTGGTGGAGAGCCACACGCTGCAGCTGCCCGCCGGTGCGGCCCCCTCGGCCCTGCTGGTGGCCATGTATGGCGCCGACCAGGCGCTGCTTGCCCCGGCACTGAACCTTGCGCTCGATGGGCTTCTGCCCGACTGAGTTTTGGCTAGATTGCACGGATTGCTGATGACGACGCTTGTTGCTGCCCCAAAATCCGAATTTGTGGTCGAACGCCGCTGGGTGTCGAACCAGCGCGGCCCCGTGCCCTGGATCGTCTCGCACCTGCGCCGCAACCTGGGCGTGATCCTGCTGATGGTGAGTGGCGCAGTGGGGAACGCCGTGCTCGCCTCGACGATCCCCTTCTTCACGGGGCGAGCGTTTGATTTTGTGGGCGGAAGCCCCGCCACGCTGCGCCCCTTGCTCTGGATTGCGCTGGCGATTGTGGGCACGCAGGCCGTACGCGGCTTTGTGCAGCTGGGGCGCAACTTTGGCGCCGAGCTGCTGGGCCAGCGGCTGGAGCGCGACGCCCGAGAGGAGCTCTACTCCTCGCTGCTGGGCAAGAGCATGACCTTTCACGACCTGCGCCCCACCGGCGAGGTGATGGCGCGCGCCACCAACGACGTGCGCGAGCTGGCGCTGATGATGGCGCCGGGCGTGAACCTGGTGCTGGGTTCGGGCGCCTTCCTGATCATGCCCATGTTCACGGCGCCGGCGATTCATCCCCAGCTTGTGGTGGTGCCGATCCTCTTCGCAGTCGGCTACCTGATCACGATTGTCTTCTACCTGCGCGAGCTGCGGCCTGCCACCGAAGAGGTGCGCCGCAGCTTTGGCGCCATGAACGCCGGGCTGACGGCGGCGATCGAAGGCATCGAAACCGTGAAGGGCGCGGCGCAGGAGGAGGCCGAAGCCACCCGCTTTGCCACCGGCGCGCGCGCTGTACACGATGCGCTGGTGCGCCAGGGCCGCATCGAGGCCCGCTTCTTTCCGCTGCTGCTGCTGGGCATCGCGCAGGCCGTCGCCTTTGGCCACGCCCTGCTGCTCTACCGCGCCGGCGTGCTGACGGTGGGCAATGTGGTCGCCTATATGGGCCTCATCTCGCTCTTTGGTTTCCCCGTACACACCTCGCTCTTCGCCTACTCGCAGATGTCTTCGGGCGTGGCCAGCGCGCGGCGCATCCTCGAGTTGATCCGCAGCGAGACCGAGCTCGACCGCAACGAGCAGGGCTACGACGGGCCGGCCAAGGGCGCAATTCGCTTCGAGGGCGTCACCTTCCGCTACAAGCTGGAGGGCAGCGACGTCAACGACGACGGCAGCGGCGTGCGCCCGGCGCTCGAGGGGCTGAGCTTTGAGGTGCGCGCCGGGCAGACGCTGGCGCTGGTGGGGCAGACGGGCTCGGGCAAGAGCACTGTCTCGAAGCTGCTCAACCGCACCTACGATGTGGACGCTGGGCGGGTGCTGGTGGATGGCGTAGATGTGCGCGACTGGAACCTGGAGGCGCTGCGCCGCTCGATCAGCATCATCGAGCAGGATATCTTCCTCTTCAGCCGCTCGATCGCCGACAATATCGCCTTTGGCAAGCCCGACGCCACGCAGGCGGAGATCGAGACTGCCGCCCGCGCCGCGCAGGCGCACGACTTCATCAGCGGCTTTCCCGAAGGCTACGGCACGCTGGTGGGCGAGCGCGGCGTCACGCTTTCGGGCGGGCAGCGCCAGCGCATCGCCCTTGCCCGCGCCTTCCTCACCGACCCGGCAATCCTGATCCTCGACGACTCGACGAGCGCCATTGACAGCGCCACCGAGGACCAGATCCAGCGCGCGATCGAGCACGCCACGCGCGGCCGCACGACGATCCTGATCACCCACCGCCTCTCGCAGATTCGCTGGGCGGACAAGATTGTGGTGCTGCGCCGCGGCCGTGTGGCCGCCGTGGGCAGCCACGACGAACTGATGCAGCAGTCGCAGGCCTACCGCGACATCTTCGCCCGCTTCTAAAGCAAACAGCGAACAGCGAACAGCCAAAAAGTACACGGAAACGACGGAAACAACGGAGAAAAGCACGCTGGCGGCGACGTGCCCGCAGCCCTTTGCTTTTCCGTTGTTTCCGTTGTTTCCGTTGTTTCCGTCGTTTCCGTCGTTTCCGTGTACTTTTTGGCTTTTAGCTGTTCGTTGTTGGACCGGGAAGTGACGCTGCAAGGCGCTGGGCAAGCGCCCGGTTGGGGCGAGCAAGCGCCGGGGGGCGGTGTGCAAACGGCGGTTGACAGCCAATGGGGCAATGGTATACTTCAGCCATCATCGGTGCACAACATCGCAGCTCGAACCCAGACGCACGTTTTTCGTATGCGCAGCGGCGAACCGTGAAGGCTGGCCTTCGCTCCGCCGTCGCAAAGGGGTGAACGAATGGTGCGGCTCAAGAGGCCCGTCGTCAGCCATCCATAGCAGCCTGCCAACACCTGGGCGCAGTGTGCGCCTGGGTGTTGTTCTTTCTTTGCCGCTGCGCCGGGCTCCTCTCTTCACCGGCGCATACCCATTCGCAGCCGCGCCGGTTCCCCAGCGTTGCCCCGGCGCCCGCTCACCGAACACCGCACCTCCCATCGACGCCCAGTCCGGCCTCCCCTCTTTGCGCTTGCGACCCGCCATCCTGTCGCGAGTGTGGGTTTGTGTACGCTTCGGCCGGCGCAAGACGATGCACCTGCACCCCACACGTCTTGTTCCTGGCGCTCGTTGATTGTGGTCCAACACGCAAGCAGTCTTCTGTTCCTTGTGCAGCCGGCACATCGTGCACGCTATACAGAAAGGACCTCCATTCCATGGACTCAGCCGCCAGCCGCATTCTCAAAGCCCGCCAGTACGCGATGGAGCGCGACCAGCGCATTCGGGTACACAGCTTTGAAGTGGAACTACACGGCGACAACGCCAACCATATTGTGGGGTACGAAGCGGGGATTTGGGAGTGCGATTGCGAGGAATTTGGCCTGCGCAACGTCTGCTCGCATGTGATGGCGATGGAAGAGATTCTGGGTGAAGCGGTAGAGCCGGCGCTGATGGCGACGCCGGTGCAGCCGTAGCCTGGCCCCAGCGCTGAATGGGCAATCAGCAGGTGTGGGCAGGCCGCCAAGGCCAAGACCCGTGCCTGTGCAGGAAGGGGGAGCGGTGTGTCCGCTCCCCCTTCCTGATCCCCACCCTTCCCCCGCACGCCGTTGCAGTTACTTGCCGGTGCGGCTCCCTGCGCCCTTGTAGCTCCCTGCCGTTGCAGTTCCCTGCCGTTGCAGTTCCCTGCTGTTGCCGTTCCCTGCCGTTGCAGTTCCCTGCCGTTGCAGTTCCCTGCTGTTGCAGTTCCCTGCTGTTGCAGTTCCCTGCTGTTGCCGTTCCTTGCGCCCTTCTGTTGATCTTTTCCCTTGCGCCCTTGCGTTGAAGCAGTTGTAGTTGAAGTTGTGGTTGTGGTTGTGGTTGTGTCGGTTCTTCCGCCCGCGGCGCGACAACTTTCTGCGCCCGCCGCGGCTATGATATGCTGCACAGACCTGCACGCGCCCGGCGTGCGGGTCGTCTGGCAGCGCCGCGGCCATTTGGCACGGCGGCGCGCCCTTGGCAGCCCTCGCGGCGGATAAGCAGCCTTGAGTCGCAAGTACGTTACGCTCCTGATTGGCATCGCGATCAGCGCCCTCTTCATCTGGTGGGCGCTGCCCGGATTGCACCTGCGCGAGGTGGGCGCGGTGCTGCGCGAAGCCAACTTCTGGTGGATCCTGCCTGGTGTTCTAGTCTACTTCATCGGGCTGCAGGTGCGGGCGTGGCGCTGGCACTACATGCTGCGCCACCTCAAGCCCATCCCCAGCGCTCGCCTCTTCCCGCTGATCTGCATCGGCTACTTCGGCAACAACATCTACCCCTTCCGCGCCGGCGAAGTGATTCGCTCGGTAATGTTGCGCAACAAGGAGGGGGTGGCGATTAGTTCGAGCCTGGCCACCGTCTTCATCGAGCGCATCTTCGACGGGTTGACGATGCTGCTCTTCGTCTTCCTTGCCCTGCCCTTTGCACCGATGCCGGCCTCGCTGCGCAACCTGGTGGTGCTCACCACCGGCCTCTTTCTGGGGGCGACGCTGGTCTTTGTGTGGGCAGCGGTGCGCCCGCAGCGGCTGGTGGCGATCTACCGCTGGTTCAGCAGCCGCCTGCTGCCCGAACGGCTGCGCGCCCCCGCCGACGATATCTTCGATCGCTTTATGGTCGGCCTGCAGAGTCTGCGCAGCCCCAGCGATGTGGTGATGATCTTTGGCACCAGCATCCTGATCTGGCTGATCGAGACGCTGAAGTACTGGTTTGTGATGCACGCCTTCTCGTTCAGCGTCAGCTTCCTGGTGCTGATGCTGGTCAACGGTATTGTCAATCTGGCGACGACGCTGCCCTCGGCGCCGGGCTACATCGGCACCTTCGACACGCCGGGCATCCTGATTCTGCAGGCCTTTGGCGTGGCGGGCGGGGTGGCGGCCGGCTACATCTTTACACTGCATGTGGCGCTCTGGGTGCCGGTGACGCTGGTGGGCGGCTTCTACTTCCTGCGCGAGCAGCTGCGCTGGAGCGACTTTGGCGCCGCCGAAGCCGACGTGCGCCGCGACACGGCTGCGCTGCCCGAACGGGAGAGCGGCGGCGCGGCAACAGGTGCAAGCAGCACACCCGGCGCATCCGGCGCGAACGCGGTGGCGCTGCCCACCGAGACGCCGCGCAAGGGCGCGGCCGGCGCGCTGCGCTCGGGAAGCACACCGCCGCCGGCCGCGCGCTCCAGTTAGCCGGTTGCGCGAAGGAAAGCACGCGAATCCGCAGATTCCCTTATGAAGGGCAATCACGGCGCACGCCGCCGTTGATCCCTTCAAGCCGCAAATGCGGCCGCCGAACGGGCGCCGGCCGCGAACCACCAGCTACCAACGCAACCGCCGCCTGCGCACACACGATACGCGATTGTTGTCTGCGGGCCGCCTGTGCCCATGCCCTTGTGCTGTGCCCCCTGGGGAGGACCCTGCCGTTATGAAGAACATTGCCGTCGCCGGCACCGGATACGTGGGTTTGTCGACAGGCACCTGCTTTGCCGATATGGGCAACATGGTGACCTGTATCGACATCAGCGAAGAGAAGATCGCGATGCTGCGCGAGGGGCAGGTGCCGATCTACGAGCCCGGCCTGAGCGAGATGATCACGCGCAATGTGCGCGCCGGCCGCCTCAGCTTCACCACCTCGTACGAAGAGGCGCTGCGCGACGCCGAGTTCATCTTCATCTGCGTGGGCACCCCCAGCGGCGTCGATGGCGAGGCCGACCTGCAGTATGTGCGCATGGCCGCCGAATCGGTGGCCACGCTGATGGACAAGCCGCTGATCGTCATCAACAAGAGCACGGTGCCGGTGGGCACGGGCGACTGGGTGGCCGACATCATCCGCCACAGCCAGCCCACGCCGCTCGATTTCGCCGTCGTCTCCTGCCCCGAGTTTACGCGCGAGGGCTCGGCGATCTACGACTTCCTGAACCCCGACCGCGTGGTGATCGGCAGCCGCAACCGCGCCGCCGCCGAAAAGGTGGCGCAGCTCCACCTGCCGCTGCGCACGCGTATTGTGATGACCGACCTGCGCACGGCCGAGATGATCAAGTACGCCAGCAACGCCTTCCTGGCCACCAAGATCAGCTTCATCAACCAGATCGCCCTGATCTGCGAGAAGCTGGGCGCCGACGTGGAAGAGGTGGCGCAGGGCATGGGCTTCGACAAGCGCATCGGCGCCTCGTTCCTGAGCGCCGGGCTGGGCTATGGCGGTTCCTGCTTCCCCAAGGATGTCAAGGCGCTCGAGCACATGGCGCTGGTGCACGGCTCGCACCCCTCGCTGCTGCGCGCGGTGATGGAGATCAACCGCGACATGCGCCGCTGGGCCGTGCTCAGCCTGCGCGAGACGCTGGGCCGGCTCGACCGCAAGCGCGTGGGCATTCTGGGGTTGGCCTTCAAGCCGAACACCGACGACATCCGCGAATCGCCCGCGCTCGAAGTCGCGCGCATGCTGCAGAACGAGGGCGTCGTCGTCAGCGGCTACGACCCCGTGGCAATGCCCAACGCCGCCCGCAGCTTCCCCGGCATCAAGCTGGCGGCCGACCCGTACGAGCTCGCCGAGCAGGTGGACGCGCTGCTCGTCTGCACCGAGTGGAACGAGTTCAAGCAGCTCGACCTCAGCCGCATCCATGGCCTGATGACCAAGCCGATCGTGATCGACGGCCGCAACATCTACGATGCCGAAAAGATGCTGGCGCTGGGCTTTACCTACCGCGCCGTGGGCCGCGGCCAGCTGACCCACCCCGTGGCCTTCGACGAGCCAAACCCGGTGGTGCTGCAGCCCGGCCAGGGCCCCGGCGAACCGGCTCCCCAAACCAACGGCGAGCTGGTGGCCCTGGGAGCCGCCCCGCAGCAGGCCTGATCCCATCCGCAGCGGCGGCGAACCGCCCTCACCGGCGGCAACCCTTTGCACAACGACACAGCCGGCCGTTCGTCTGCGCCTGATTCGGGCGCACAGAGCCGAACGGCCGGTTGCTTGATTCCCGCTCCTTTTGCCTTCGAGCGGAGCGCCGGGCTGCGGCGCACCGCTCGCCACCTGCCACTCCCCTTCGACTATGGATTTGATTCGCCGCGCCACGCTGGACAACGGTCTGCAGGTTCTCCTGCGCGAGAACCACACTGCGCCCGTGGCCAGCTTCTGGATCTTCTACCGCGTGGGCTCGCGCAACGAAACGCCGGGCCTCACCGGCATCAGCCACTGGGTCGAGCATATGCTCTTCAAGGGCACGCCCCGCTTTCCGCGCGGCGAGTTCGACAAGGCCGTCTCGCGCGCCGGAGGCATCTTCAACGGCATGACGTCGCAGGACTGGACGACCTACTACGAGACCTTCCCCGCCGAGCGCATTGGCCTCGCGCTGCAGGCCGAGAGCGACCGCATGGCCAACGCGCTCTTCGACCCGGCCGAGACCGAGGCCGAGCGCGGCGTGATCATCAGCGAGCGCGAGGGCAGCGAGAACAGCGCCGCCTACCTGCTGGGCGAGCAGCTGCAGGCGCTCGCCTTCCACGCTCACCCCTACCGCCACCCCATCATTGGCTGGAAGAACGATCTGGAGCGGATGACGCGCGAGGAGCTGCTGGCCCACTACCGCACCTGGTACACGCCCGATAACGCCGTGGTGGTGCTGGTGGGCGACTTCGCCGGCGAGCAGATGCTGGCCGAGGTGGAAGCGGCCTTTGGCGCGCTCCCCGCCGGGCCGCCCCGCCCGCCCATGCGCGTGCGCGAGCCGGCGCAAGAGGCCGAGCGGCGCGTGCTGCTGCGCGGCAGCGACCCCACCGCTTACCTCATGCTCGCCTTCCACGCCCCAGGCGCCGCCCACGATGACTTCTTCGCGTTGACGGTGATGGATGCTGTGCTGGGCGGCGCCAAGGGGCTGGGCGTCTTTGCCGGCGGCGGCGACGCGCGCAGCAGCCGCCTCTACCGCGCCCTGGTTGCCACCGGGCTGGCCGTCGACGTCAGCAGCAGCATGCGCCCCACACTCGACCCCGACCTCTTCAGCTTCTTCGCCACCCCCGCCCCCGGCGTGAGCCATGCCCAGCTGGAGGAGGCGATCTGGGCCGAAATCCGGCGCATGCAGGAAGAGGGCGTCACCGAGGCCGAACTGGCCAAGGCGATCAAGCAGACGCGCGCCCAGTTCGCCTACAGCAGCGAATCGGTGACGTCGCAGGCCTACTGGCTGGGCTTTGCCGCTGTCGTCACCAGCGTCGAGTGGCTGGAGGAGTGGCCGCAGCGGCTGGCGGCGGTGACTTCGGCCGACGTGCAGCGCGTGGCGCGCGCCTGGTTTGCGCCCAGCAAGCAGACGGTGGGCTGGTACGTGCCCAACGATGACGCCGTCGAGGGCGAGGAAGAAGCGGAAGGCGACGAGGGGGACGACCTCGACGAGGACGGCTTCGAAAACGCCGAGTTTGAAGACGAAGCCGGGAGGCCCGTATGAGCGCGCCCACACGCGCCGGCGCCTCGCTGCCCGGCAGCCGCGACACCACACGCCTTGCGCTGGCCAACGGCATGACGCTGCTCGCGCGCCCCAACCATGCCTCGCCCGTCGTCGTGCTCGAAGGCATGCTCAATGTGCCCTCCACGCTCGACCCCGCAGGCGGCGCCGGGCTCTCCAGCTTCACCGCCAACCTGCTCACGCGCGGCAGCGAGCACTTCAGCTACGACGAGGTGAACGAGGCGATCGAATCGGTGGGCGCGCAGCTCTCGATCAGCGCCGACAGCGAAGGGGTGCACTTTGGCCTGATCTGCCTGAGCGAGGACTTTGCCCCGCTGCTGCGGCTGCTGGCCGACGCCCTGCGCCGCCCCCGCTTTGAGCCCGAACACTTTGCGCTCGTGCGCCGCCAGAAGCTGGTGCGCCTGCAGGAGCGCGACCAGGAGACCGGCGCCGTGGCTTCGCTGCGCTTCTACGAGCGGCTCTACGGCGGCCACCCGCTGGGGCTGGCCGTCAGCGGCTACACGCACACAGTGAGCGGGCTGGCGCGTGAGCAACTCGTCGATTTTCACCAGCGCTGGTATGGGCCGGCCGGTAGCGTGATCGCAGTGAGCGGCGACCTCGACGCGCAGGCTGCGCTCGCCCAACTGGAGCAGGCATTCGGCGACTGGACGCCCGCCGCACCGCTGCCGGAACTGGCCGCGCCGCCGCCGGCGCACGCCGAACGGCTGCACGTGCCGATGCTCGACAAGGTGCAGAGCGACCTGGTGGTGGGCGCCCGCGCCGTGCCCCGCCGCCACCCCGACTTTGACGCGCTGCGCGTGGCCAACACAGTGCTCGGCGTCTTTGGCATGATGGGGCGGCTGGGCGAGGTGGTGCGCGAACAGCAGGGGCTGGCCTACTATGCCTACAGCGCGCAGGATACAGGGCGCGACAGCGGCGTCTGGATGGCCTCGGCCGGCGTGGCGCCCGAAGCCGTTGAGCAGGCGCTGCAGGCGATGCTGGGCGAGTTTGCGCGCCTGGCCGACGAACCAGTGCCCGCCGCCGAGTTGGCCGACAGCCAGGACTACCTGACTGGCGTGCTGCCCCTGACGCTGGAGACCAACGACGGCATCGCCTCGACCCTGCTCAACCTCGAGTGGTACGGGTTGGGGCTGGACTATCTGCACGAGTACGCGCAGCGCATGCGCAGCGTGACCGCCGCCGACGTGCAGCGGGTGGCGCAGCGCTACCTGGCGCCCGCAAACCTGGTGGCCATCACCGCCGGGCCGGACGCCGAAGCCGAGTAACGCACCATGGAGCCACGCCTGCCCGCACCATCAGCCGCGCAGCCGGCCGCGCCCTTTGCGCTGCGCACCGGCGTCGATATCGTCGAGATCGAGCGGGTGCGCAGCGCCGTCGCCCGCCACGGCGCGCGCCTGCTGGCGCGCGTTTACACGCCGGGCGAGCAGCAGGGGTGCGCCGGCCGCGCCGAATCGCTGGCCGGCCGCTTTGCCGCCAAAGAGGCGGTGGCCAAGGCGCTGGGTAGCGGCATCTGGCGCGACGATGTATTGTGGACCGAGATCGAGGTGTTGCGCGGGGAGTCGGGCGAACCGCTGCTGCAACTGCACGGCGGCGCAGCGGCGCGTGCGGCGCGCTTGGGGCTGGGCGGCTGGTCGCTGAGCATCAGCCACGACCGCACGCGTGCGATTGCGTTTGTGGTGGCAGTCGCGACGGCGGCGGCCGCGGTGCCGGCGGTCGTGATGCCGACGGCGGCGGCATCCACGCCCGCTGCGCCTGCGCCCTGACCCTGCGCGCGCCCTTGCCCCCGCGCCTGAATGGAGGCACTTGATGCGAAGAGTCTACGTGCTGCTGCCCGCGCTGCTGGTGGCGTCTCTGCTGCTCGGCGCAGGGTTGCTGGGCGCTGGGCCGGCTGCCGGCGCGCGGCCTGCCCGCGCGCAGAGCGATTCCCCCACCGGCAACGTCATCTTCTTCCACCCCGACGGCACTGGGCTCAACGCCTGGAACGCCGCGCGCATCTACTGGTATGGCCCCGACGGCCTGCTTAACTGGGACCAACTGGCCGAGATGGCGCTCTATCGCGGCCACATGCGCGACGGGCTGGTGGGCAGCTCGAACGGCGGCGCCACCACCCACGCCTTTGGCTACAAGGTGCAGCACGAGGGCTCGTTTGGCCGCGACGGCGGGCTGGAGGAGAACGACGACGACGAGATCATCAGCGAAGGACAGCCGATTGACGCCTTGAGCGGCAGCACGGGTAGCGTGCTGCGCGAGGCGGCGGCGGCCGGCATGCCGGTGGGCATCGTCAACGACGGCGACCTGCCCGAGCCCGGTACCGGCGTCTTTTTGGCGGAGGTGGCCGACCGCACGCTGGAAGAGGAGATCGCGCGCCAGTTCCTAGACGGTCGCCCCGGCTTCGAGGGCGAGCCGCTGCCTGCCGTGATGCTGGGCGGCGGCGAGGGCTTCTTCCTGCCCTCCGACGCGACGGCGTGCGGCGCGACGGTGACGCTCGACTGCTATCTGCACGTCGACCAGGTTGGCGGCGAAGGGCCGCTGCGCAGCGACGGCCGCAACCTGCTGCGCGAGGCCGCCGCCCTGGGCTACGAGGTCCTGCGCACGCGCGCCGACTTCGAAGCGATCTGGGCGCGCCTGCAGGCCGAACCGGAGTACACGCCCATGGTGCTGGGCGTCTTTGCGCGCGACGACATCTTCAATGATGCGCCCGAAGAGCTGCTGCGCGCGCTGCGCCTGGTGGACGAGAGCCAGGCCGGCACGCGCGCCGGGCGGCTGATCATCTGGGGCAGCCGGCCCGACACGCCTGGCTTCAACCCGCCCAGCGCCGTGGAGTTGAACGCGCTGGCGCTTGAGCTGCTGCAGCGCCACAGCGCCGCCGCCGGCTTGCCCTTCGCCCTGGTGAGCGAGGTGGAGAGCACCGACAACATGGCCAACTACGGCAACGCCATCGGTGCGCTGCGGGCGCTGAAGGTGGCGGACGACACCATCGGCCTCTTCCGCACCTTTGTGGCCGGCCACCCCGAGACGCTGCTGCTCACCGCCGCCGACAGCGACGCCGGCGGCATGCAGCTCTTTGGCCCGCCGCCGCTGGAGGACGACCTGGTGAGCACCGCGATCGTCAACCCCACTGGCTTCGGCCTCAACCCCGGCCTGCCGCTGGACGGCATCGAGGGGCAAGAGACGGCGCCCTTTGTGGCTGCGCCCGATGCCTTTGGCGCCGAGTGGCCCTTTGCGATCGGCTGGGCGGGCATCAGCGACGTGGCCGGCGCCATCGTGGCGCGCGCCGAGGGGCTGAACGCCGACCTGCTGCGCAGCGAGTTCCGCACCGGGCTGGACAACAGCGACATCTACCGCCTGATCTACGTTACGCTCTTTGGCGAATGGCTGCCCCCCTCCACCGCCCAACCCGCCCCCGCTCGCGCGCCCTAACTGCAACTGCTTATCGCAAGGGCGCAAGGGAACAGATCAACTGAAGGGCGCAAGGAACTGCAATTGCAACTGCAGGTCTTGCGGCCGAATCACTTGAGGGACACCCAGGGACAATTGCCGGGCGCTCCCCACTTCCTCGATCCTCGATCGCCTTGCGGCTTCTCGCTTCTCGCTCGCCCCCCTACGCTCGCTTCCCCACCAGATAGAGCACGCGGCCGCGCCAGGGCACAATCTGCCCGGCCAGGCGCCGCTCGAACAGGGCGCGCACGCTGTCGATCTCGGCGGGGGCCAGCGTGCGCGCCAGGTGCTGGGCATAGCTGGGGCGGCCGCTTGCGTCCTGCGCCGCAGCGGCAAACCAGCGCGCCAGCAGCGCGGGCGTCATCTGCACCTCCTGCAGATCCTCCTCCGTGCGCGCCTCCACCGTCAGGCCGGCGGCGGCAAAGGCATCGACCAAAGTCTCCACATCCCAGCCCACCGCATCCGCAGCCGGCGCGGCGTCATCGCCGGTGTAGATCGCCTCTTCGGCGGCGAGCCAGCGCGCCGCCAGATCGGCGCCCAGCGTGGCGCGCGCCTCGGGCGGCAGCAGCGCATAGAGGCGCTGGGCGTGGCGCGGCACGCGCTCGGCCAGGCTCAGACGGCCGCCGGGGCCAAGCAGGGCAGCGATGGTGGCGGCGGCCGCCTGCTTGTCGGCCGCTTCGGCCAGCGCCTGGTAGCCCACAATCACATCGAACTGCTCGGGCGAAGCGGCGCCGGTGCCCTGTGCGCGCAGCCGCAGCAGCAGCGGCAGCTCCTCCAGCGCGCCCTGCAGGATCGTGGGGCGGGCCATGGCGTCAAGCCGCGACGCCATCTCGTTGAGCGCTTCGGCGTCGCGCGCCGTGCGCGCAAGGGCGAAGACGCCACCTTCGGGCGCTCGCCGCTGCGCCTCCCAGGTAAGCAGCCCGGAGCCGGCGCGCAGGTCCAGCACCGTCTCGTGGCGCACCAGCTGCGCCGCTGCGAAGAGCCGGTCGCGCAGCCCGCCCAGCCGCTCGCCGGCGTTTGAGATCGCGCGCTGCAGCCAGCGCTGCGCCGCCGGGTCGTCGGGCGAGGTGGTGAGAATCTCGGCCGGTGCGCCGGCGCCCTCGGCTTCCACCGCAAGCATGGCCGCCACCTGCGCCTCGCGCCGCCGCTCTACATCAAAGCGAATCTGCGCCTCGTAGCCCTGGTCGCTCGGCTCGTAGAAGACCTTGCCCTGCAGCGAGCTGGGCAGGTATTGCTGCGCCACCCAGTGGTCGCGATAGGCGTGGGGATAGAGGTAGCCTTCGCCGTGGCCAAACCCTTCGCTGTCGCGGTTGCCGTCGCGCAGGTGGGAGGGCACGCCGCTGTCGCCCTCCTTCTCCACCTGCGCCAGCGCATCGAAGAAGGCAAAGGCGGAATTGCTCTTGCGCGCCGTGCTCAAATAGATCGCCGCCAGCGCCAGGTGAAAGCGTCCCTCGGGCAGCCCCACCTGCTCAAAGGCCTGGGCGCAGGCGTTGACGACCTGGATCGCGTTCGGGTCGGCCATGCCCACATCCTCGCCGGCGAAGATCAGCATGCGCCGGAAGATGAAGCGCGGGCTCTCGCCGGCATAGACCATCTTGGCCATCCAGTAGACGGCGGCGTCGGCGTCGCTGCCGCGCAGGCTCTTGATGAAAGCGCTGATGGTGTCGAAGTGGTAGTCGCCCTCTTTGTCGTAGAGCACGGCGCGGCGCTGGATCGACTCTTCGGCGATGGCCAGCGTGATGTGCAGACCGGCGGCGGGCGCAGCGGATGCGGGGTCGCCGCCCTCGCCGCTCGTCTCCACCGCCAGCTCAAGCGCGTTGAGCACGGCGCGCGCGTCGCCGTTGGCCACCTCCACCAGGTGCGCGGCGGCATCGTCGTCGATCGTGACCTGCAGGCGGCCGTAGCCCCGTTCGGGGTCGGCCAGGGCCGCGCGCAGCACGCGGTGCAGGTGCTCGTTCGTCAGCGGCAGCAGTTGGAAGATGCGGCTGCGGCTGACAAGGGCGCGGTTGACCTCGAAGTAGGGGTTCTCGGTGGTGGCGCCGATGAAGATCACGGTGCCGTTCTCCACCCAGGGCAGCAGCGCATCCTGCTGCGCCTTGTTGAAGCGGTGCACCTCGTCCACAAAGAGGATCGTGCGCTGGGCGTGCAGGCGGGCGCGCTCCTGCGCCTCGGCCACCGCCTCGCGAATCTCCTTCACGCCCGAGAGTACGGCGTTGAGGGCGATGAAGTGCGCCTGCGTGCTGTTCGCGATCACCTGCGCCAGCGTGGTCTTGCCCGTGCCCGGCGGCCCATAGAAGATGAGGCTGCCCAGCTGATCGGCCTGGATCGCGCGCCGCAGCAGGCGGCCCGGCCCCACGATGTGCTCCTGGCCGATGTATTCCTCGAGGATGCGCGGGCGCATGCGTGCGGCGAGCGGCGCGCTCTTCTGGCGCCGCTCCTGCGCGGCTTCCTCAAACAGGTCGGGGCGGGAAGAAGTCTGCCTTGGCATAGGTGGAGATCGATCGAGAAGCAAGAAGCGAGAAGACAGCCCGGGCGCCGGGTGGGCCTTACTGGGGCTGGTTGGCGTCCAGCAGGGCGGCGAGGGCGGCCGGGTCGGTGACGGGCAGGCGGCAGGCGTAGTTCTCGCAGAGATAGGCGGCGGGCTTGCCGTCGACCAGCGTGCGCCCGGCCAGCAGCGGCAGCGCGCTGGTTTCTGGGCTGGCGTTTTCGGGGTCAAGCGCGGCCAGGACGGTGGTGGGCTGGTAGCGGCTGCGCGCCTCGGCCAGCAGCGCCTGCGTGGCGGGGTCGGTGGCGGCGCCCACGATCACCAGCTCCTGGCTGGGGCGCAGCAGGCTGTCGAGCACGCAGAGCAGGCGGCCAAAGCCGGCGGGCTGCTGCGCCATCGCCTCCTTCATGCTCAGGCAGATGCGCAGCGCCTCGCGCCAGTAGCGGTCGTTGCCCACCAGCACGGCCAGCCGCTGCAGCGCCTCGGCGGCCATGCTGTTGCCGCTGGGGATGGCGTTGTCGATGTAGTCCTTGCGGCGGGCAACCAGCGACTCGTGGTCGGCGCCGGTCTGGAAGAAGCCGCTGTTCGCCGCATCGTGGAACTGGGCAAGCAGAAGCTGCGCCAGGCGGCTGGCCTCGGCCAGGTAGCGCAGACTGAAGGTGGCCTCGTAGAGCGCGATCAGGGCGCGCAGCATGGCGGCGTAGTCCTCGAGGTAGGCGTTGAAGCGGGCGCGCCCATCTTTGTAGGCGCGCAGCAGGCGGCCGTCGGGCTGGCGCATGCGGGTGAGCACAAAGTCTGCGGCGGCTTCGGCCGCGGCCAGCGCGTCGGCGCGGCCGAGCACGGCGCCGCACTCGGCCAGGGCGTGGATCATGTGGCCGTTCCACTCGGCCAGCACCTTCTCGTCGCGCGCCGGCGCCACGCGCCGGTTGCGCGCGGCAAGCAGCACCGTACGCGATTCGGCCACGCGCTGCTCGACGACGGCGGGCGCCAGCTTGAGGCGCGCCGCCACCTCCTCGCGCGTGCGGCTGACGTTGAGGATGTTCTTGCCCTCGAAGTTGCCCGCCTCGGTGACTCCCCACCAGGCCTCGGCCACCGCCGCCTGCTCGGGCGAGAGCAGGGCGCGCAGCTCGGCGGGCGTCCACACAAAGAACTTGCCCTCGTGCCCCTCGCTGTCGGCGTCCTGTGCGCTGTAGAAGCCGCCCTCGGGCTGCGTCATCTCGCGCAGCACATAATCGATTGTCTGGTTCACCACCTGCAGGAAGAGCGGACGCTGCGTAAGCTGCCAGGCATGCAGATAGGTGCGCAGCAGCTGCGCGTTGTCGTAGAGCATCTTCTCGAAGTGGGGCGTGAGCCAGATGCTGTCGACGCTGTAGCGGTGGAAGCCGCCGCCGAGCTGATCGTAGATGCCGCCCAGCGCCATCTTCTCCAGCGTCAACTCGGCCATCATCAGCGCGTCGAGGCTGCCCGTGCGCCGGTGCTGTGTCAGGCAGAAGTCGAGCGTCATCGGCTGGGGGAACTTGGGCTGCGAGCCAAAGCCGCCCTCCTCTTCGTCGAAGTACTGGCGCAGCTGGGCCAGCGCGGCGTCAAGCACTTCGGTGCCGATCTCGCCGGCCCCCCCGTCGGCGGCGGCGCTGCCGGCCCCGATGCTGGCGCTGCGGTTGAGCATCTCGGTGAGCCGCTGCGCCTGCCCCTCCACCTGTTCGGGGCGGCTGCGCCAGGCATCGGCCACCGACCGCAGCAGCTGGCGGAACGCGGGCATGCCGTAGCGCGGCTCGGGCGGGAAGTAGGTGCCGCCGTAGAAGGGCTTGCCCTCGGGCGTCAGGAAGACGCTCATGGGCCAGCCGCCCTGGCCGGTGAGCGCCTGCACGGCATCCATGTAGATGGCGTCGATATCGGGCCGCTCCTCGCGATCGACCTTGATATTGACAAAGAGTTCATTCATCAGCGCTGCGGTCGCGGCGTCCTCAAAGCTCTCGCGCTCCATCACGTGGCACCAGTGGCAGGCGCTGTAGCCCACGCTGAGGAAGATGGGGCGATTCTGGGCGCGGGCGCGCGCCAGGGCCTCTTCGCCCCACGGGTACCAGTCGACGGGGTTATGGGCGTGCTGGAGCAGGTAGGGCGACGTCTCGCCGGCAAGTCGGTTGGGCATGGGGCTCCTTGTGCGGGTCTTGGGTGCGGGCTACAACGTCCACAACTGCAACTGCCACTACTCAACGCGAGGGCGCAAGGAGCCGCAAGGGCGCAAGGAAAGACGCAAGGAAAAGCGCCTGCGCGCGGGTTTCTACGTGGGTCACTCTGCGTGCGGCCCAGCGTGCGCGGGTGGTCAGAGTCTGCAACGTCATTGTAGCGGTTCGGGTTCAAAATGCAGGGGTGGCGGCGCGCGCCCGCCGCTGCGCCGTTTGCGTTTCTTGTTCCGGGGGACTTGACAGCGCAAAGAGCGTGCGCCTATACTCTGCCCATCGGCCGTGGGGGCCTGTTGGCGCCCTTCCTGAGCCGATGGCAGATCGTCAAGTTCCTCTTTGTCGCCGGACATTGCGCATGTTGACCAGCGCCCGCCTTGCCTCCGTATACGCCGCTGCACGCCCGGCCGCATCCATGGCGGCCGCAGTTCGACGTATGCCCTCGCAGCGCTGACTTCTTCGCCGCCGTGGGCCAACCCACCACGGCGCTCCCGTTTGCCCAATCGCTCGTTCGACGCCGTGGACTCCAGAAGCCACGGTGTTTTGTTTGTCCACAGCTTGAGCCAGCAGCAGGTTGAGCCAGCAACAGCCTGACGCCGCCCAGAGAGCCGGCACCCCATGCACCTGACGCCAGACGAAGTGCGCCACGTGGCCGAACTGGCCAAACTGACCCTGAGCGACGAGGAAGTTGCCCTCTTCGGCCGCCAGCTTTCGGCCATCCTCGACTATGCCGACCAGTTGCGCCAGGTCGATACCAGCGCCGTGCCCCCCACCCCCTACGTGCTTCCGCTCGAGAACGTGATGCGCCCCGACGAGCCGCGACCTTCGCTGCCCGTTGCCGCCGCACTGGCCAACGCCCCAGCGCAGGCCAACGGCTTCTTCCGTGTGCGCGCCGTCTTTGACGACCGCAGCCCCGACGAGCGCAGCCCTGATGAGAGCATCTCTGGCGAGCGCAGCAGCGGGGAAGGGGGCGCGGCGTGAGCACAAAGCCCGGCCTGCCCCCCCTGCACACCTTGACGATCAGCGACGCGCTGGCGGGAATGCGCGCGGGCGACTTCACCTCGGTCGAACTGACGCAGGCCTACCTTGCGCGCATCGCCCAGGTTGAGCCCGCCGTGCAGGCCTACCTGACGGTGACGGCCGAACTGGCGCTTGAACAGGCGGCGCGCGCCGACGCCCGCCGCGCCGCCGGCGAGGACGCGCCGCTGCTCGGCATTCCGCTCGCGATCAAGGATGTGCTGAGCACCGAGGGCGTGCGCACCACCTGCGGCAGCCGCATGCTCGAAAACTACATCCCGCCCTACTCGGCCACGGCCGTGCGCCGGCTGGAAGCTGCGGGCATGGTGCTGCTGGGCAAGACCAACATGGACGAGTTCGCCATGGGCTCGAGCACCGAAAACAGCGCCTTCCAGGTCACCCGCAACCCGTGGAACCTGCAGCGCGTGCCCGGCGGTTCGAGCGGCGGTTCGGCGGCGGCGGTTGCGGCGCAGACGGCGCCGGCGGCGCTGGGCAGCGACACCGGCGGCAGCGTGCGCCTGCCCGCCTCCTTCTGCGGCGTGGTTGGCATTCGCCCCTCGTATGGGCGCGTCAGCCGCTACGGGCTGGTGGCCTACGGCAGCAGCCTCGACCAGGTGGGCATCTTCAGCCAGAGCGTAGCCGACGCCGCGCTGCTGCTCGAGGTCATCGCCGGCCACGACCCGCTGGACAGCACCAGCCTGCCTGCGCCCGTGCCCGCCTACTGGCGCACGCTCGACCAGGGGATCGCCGGCCTGCGCATTGGCTTGCCGCGCGAGTACTTTATCGAAGGGCTGCAGCCCGAAGTGGCGCAGGCCGTGCGCAGCGCCGTGGCCGTGCTCGAGTCGCTGGGCGCCGAGGTGCTGCCGATCAGCCTGCCCAATACCGAAAAGGCGCTGCCCGTCTACTACCTGGTGGCCACGGCCGAGGCGAGCGCCAACCTGGCCCGCTTCGACGGTGTGCGCTTTGGCCACAGCGCCGGCGCGCCGAGCGTGATGGAGAACTACCGCCAGTCGCGCGGCGCGGGCTTCGGCGCCGAGGTCAAGCGGCGCATCATGCTCGGCACCTACGCGTTGAGCGCGGGTTACTACGACGCCTATTACCTCAAGGCGCAGCAGGTGCGCACGCTGATCCGCCAGGACTTTGAACAGGCCTTTGGCCAGGTGGACCTGATCGCCTGCCCGGTGGCGCCCACCACCGCCTTCGAAATTGGCTCGCGCACCGAAGACCCGCTGGCGATGTACCTGAGCGACATCTTTACGGTGACGCTCAACCTGGCCGGCATCTGCGGCCTGAGCCTGCCCTGTGGCTTTGACGGCGCCGGGCTGCCGATTGGCTTGCAGCTGATGGGGCCGAACCTGGGCGAGGAGCGGCTGCTGCGCGCCGCCCACGCCTTTGAGCAGGCGACAGAATGGCACCTGCGCCGCCCGGCCGACGCGCCGCTGCTGCGCGCGGCCGAGCGCACCCGCGTGGCGTAATTTGCGTTCAAGCAAACAATGAGACGACTCGAGCACGCCTCCACACTTGCGACGGCTCGCCCAATCGGGGCGAGGGAAGCGGCGCGCGCCGCCTGGTCTGCGCCGGGCAGCCCGCGACGGGTGGGAGGGTGTGGTGTCGGCGGGCTGGCCATTGCAGCCGGCCGGCAGAGTGGGGCCGCTGCCGGGCCTCGCACTGCAAACGGCTCCCACCGGCCGGTGTGAAACGCCGCAGGTCTGCGCCGCCTGCCCTGCTCTCGCAGCAGCTCTGCTCTCGCAGAAACCCTGCGCGAACCAGAAGGCAGCAGCGCCCATCGCTCCCCACACCATCACGGTTCTGCACCCGCACCCGCAGCTCCCGAACTCACCCATGCCGAGCCCAGGAGGCTCTTGCTCCATGAACAGCCTGAAGACGCCCGCCCTGCAGATGCCCTACGCCAACGGCCACAGCCAGAGCCCGCAGGTGGCCGAGCGCCCTATGCGCCCCATGAGCGCGCGCCTGAGCGAGCGCGTCGTGCGCGTGCCTCCGTCGGGCATCCGTAAGTACTTCGACATCGCCTCCACCATGGAGGATGTGATCAGCCTCGGCATCGGCGAGCCCGACTTTGTGACGCCGCCGCCGATCCTGCACGCCGGCATCGCCAGCCTGCAGCGCGGCCACACCGCCTACACCTCCAACTCGGGCACCATCGAGCTGCGCGAGGCGGTGATCCAGAACCTCTCCAGCCGCTACGGTGGCGCCGCCTATGACGCCGAGCGCGAGGCGCTGATCACCGTCGGCGTCTCGGAGGCGATGTACATCGCCATGCAGGCGATCCTCGACCCCGGCGACGAGGTGATTGTGCCGCAGCCCTGCTTCGTCTCCTACACCGCCAGCGTGATCCTCGCCGGCGGCACTGTGGTCGACGTGCCCACCTACGCCGCCGACAACTTCTTCGTCAACCCGGCCGCGATCGAGGCGGCGATTACGCCCCGCACCAAGGCGCTGCTGATCGGCTTTCCCAGCAACCCCACCGGCGCCGTGATGGACTACGAGGGCATGCTGCGCATCGCCCGCATTGCCGAGGCGCACGACCTGATCGTGATCGCCGATGAGATCTACGACCGCCTTGTCTACGGCGACCACGATCACATCATGTTTGCCGCCCTGCCCGGCATGGCCGAGCGCACCATCCACCTGGGCGGCATGAGCAAGGATTACGCCATGACGGGCTGGCGCATCGGCTATGCGCTGGGGCCGGAGGATCTGCTGGGCGCGATGCGCAAGATCCATCAGTACCTGATCATGTCGGCCCCCACCACCGGCCAGGAGGCAGCGCTGGCGGCCTTTACCGACCCTGCGGCCGAGGAGTATGTGCAGCAGATGGTGGCGAGCTACGACGCCCGCCGGCGGCTGATCGTGGGCGGACTGAACCAGATTGGCTTTGACTGCTTCGAGCCCAAGGGCGCGTTTTACGCCTTCCCCAGCATCAAAAGCACGGGCATGAACGAGCATGAGTTCTGCGAGCGGCTGCTGCGCGAGGAGCATGTGGCGGTGATCCCGGGCAGCGCGTTCGGCGCCGGCGGCGAGGGGCACGTGCGCTGCGCCTACGCCTCGAGCCTCGAGAACATCGAGCAGGCGCTCGAGCGCATGGGGCGCTTTGCCCGCCGCCACCGGCTGTAGACGCAGCTGCATTCCACACAAGCAAGACGCCCGGCCCCCTGAATTGGTGGCCAGGCGTCTTTGTTTGCCGCCCAGGGACGTGGCAGAGCGGCTGGGCGGGGGGCGCTACGCCTCGGGGCGCCTGTTGCGCAGCAAGGCCAGCACACGGTCATAGCCGAGCGCATAGTGGAAGAGCGCAAGCCCGCCCAGGATGGCGGCAAAGGTGGCGTGCCGGGTGGCCCACAGCCCATAGACGGCGCCGCCAAAGAGTAGCGCCTCGAGCAGCAGCCGCAGCTGGCCCGGGACGGCAATCACCGGCGGGCCGCCATCGCCCGGCACACGAAAGACGCCCCACAGCGCCGCCGCCGCCAGCGGCAGCAGGATCGCCGGCAGCAGACGCCAGCTCGCGCCGGAGAGGCTCCAGCCGACCAGCGCCCACGCGGCCAGCATTGCCAGCTCCAGCCCAAAGCGCAGCGCCAGATTTAGGGGATGGTTCGCCATGCGTGCTCCTGGAAGCTGGCTGCGCGCGGCGCACCCCTCAGCCCACCGTGGCCGCCAGCGCCGGCGCAAAGTGGGCCAGCTGCTCGCGCAACCGCAGCAGCGCCAAATCCTGCGCCTTGGCCTCGAGCAGGATGTCGAAGGCCGGCAGCCCCTGCGCCGCCTGCAGCAGTTCGATCGCCTCGAAGGGGTTGATGAAGTCGCTGTGCTGGTTGGGCAGCGGCGGCGCCACCACACGGCCGCCGGCGCGCTGCAGCAGCCGCAGTTCAGTGCGCGGGCTGCTCAGGTGAATCTTGGGGCGCACACCGGCGGGCCAGCTCGCCAGCGCCAGACGCAGCGCCTCGCCCAGCGCCAGCCCCGCCGGATTGTGGCACTTGTGGTGCAGCACGTCAAGCACTAGCGGCGCGCCTGTGCGCCGGTGCAGCCACAGGCAGCCCTCCAGCGCCAGCCCTGTCTGCTGATCGTCGTTCTCCACCGCCAGCCGACGGCGCGCCGCCGGCGGCAGCGCCTCCACACGGCGCACAAAGCGCCCCAGCGCCGCCAATTGCGCCGGCGTCCAGCGCGCCTGCTCGCCCTCCGGTCGCGCAAGCGCGCCGCTGCGCGTCCCCAGCCCGGCATGCACCACCAGCACCCCCTCGCTGCCCACCCCCATGGCGTCGAGCAGGCGCGCGGCGTGGGTCAGCTCCTGCTGGGCGCGCGCCGCCAGCGCCTCGTCCTCGCTCTCCAGCCGCACCCAGCGGCCGGGGTGCATTGTTAGCCGCAGCTGCAGGGCGCGCGCCAGATCGCCCAGCGCCGCCAGTTCGGTGCTGCACTCGTCGATCTGGTACTGAAAGGCGGGCAGCCCCGGGTGGGTGGCATAGGGCGCGAGCGCCGACGAGAGGCGGTAGAAGCGAATCTCCGCCCGCTCGAGATAGGCGAAGATGTCGCGCAGATAGGCCAGGCTCACGCTCAGGTGGGGCAGCTGCTGCCAGCGGCGGCTGTCGTGGGCGCGCAGCGGGGCGCCCACAATGCGCGTTGCCACCCCCAGCCGATGGCTGGGCGCGGCGGCCTGCCCGTGTCCCGGCTTTACCCCCGCGCCGGGGACGACGCACGCTTCTGCAAGCGGCGGCGCGCGCCAGCCGCTCCCGCTCCACGTCAGCGCGGGAATCGCCCTGCCTCTCTCTTCCGCCTGCAGCTCGCGCAACGCAGCGTCCCTCCCTCTTCTCTTCCGCTCCCAACCCCCCGTTCGCGACAGAGTGCGCGCAGTTGCAGTGGCGGCCTGCGCGACCCAGAACCAAGCGCTGCGTATTGATGCAGAGACCCACAAGCGGCTGCCGAAATGGTTCGGGCCGCTCCGTCGAAGCCAAGGCGCAGGCAACGTCTCTGCGCAAGCGAGCAGCGAGGAGCCACCATGAGTCTGCAGAACCCCTACACCCCTTCTTACAGCGAACCCGGCGCCGAAAACCCGGCGCCCGCGCCCACGGGCGGGAGCCACCGCATCTACCGCCACCCCAGCACCGGCCGCGTGGGCGGTGTCTGCGCCGGCATCGCCGACAGCATGGGCTGGGATGTGAGCGTGGTGCGCATCGTCTTCGTCGTCGCTACACTGGCGACGTCGGGCGCGGGCTTGCTTGTCTACTTGCTGCTCTGGCTGCTGCCCATCGGTTCGCAGAGCCTGGGCCAGCAGCGTGCGCCGGCGCTGGACTTTGGCCCGCAGGCCGGCCGCCTGCTGCCCCGCATCCTGATTGCCGTGGGCGGCGTCTGGCTGCTCTCGAACATGGGCGTGCTGCCCGAAATGGGGCGGATGGTGGACTTCAGCCTGAGCGTGCTCTTCTGGCCGCTGCTGCTGATGGGGTTGGGCTACTGGCTGCTGCGCCAGAGCGACCCCAACGTGCTCGACCGCGCCGGCGCCTCGCTGCGCCGCACGGGCGATGAGCTGCGCAGTCGCGCCGCCGGCCTGCGCAGCGCGTCGGTTGCGCCCGAGAGCGCCGCCGCGCCCTCCGCTGCCGCGGCTTCGTATGTGGCGCCCGATTCGTGGACGACCCGGCCGCTGCAGCGCAGCCGCACCGACCGCATCTTCCTCGGCGTTGCCGGCGGCATGGCCCACTGGCTGCGGCTCGACCCGTCGCTGGTGCGCCTGCTCTGGGTGCTGGTGATCCTGGGTTCGGCGGGCACGGCGCTGCTGGTCTACCTGGCCGCCGGTCTCCTGATCCCGCAGGAAGGCGAGGCGCTGCTCACATCCCCGGCTCCGGCCGAACAGTTGCAGGTCGTCCCCATTGCGCAGGCGCCGGTTGCTCCCGCAGCGCCGGTTGCTCCTGCGCCCGCTGCCGGGCCGGACAACGTGGTCCATCTGTAGCAAGTACGCTGCGATATCGAGATAGATGGGGGAGGCGATCGGTCGCCTCCCCCGTGCGCGCCTGGCAGGTAAAGAACAGAGCCAAAAGGTACACGGAAACAACGGAGACAACGGGAAAAGCAACAGCCGCCGCGTGGGTTCTCTGCCCAATGGCGCCGAGTCAGCCATCCATCCCCGTTGTTTCCGTTGTTCCCGTTGCTTCCGTGTACCTTTTGGCTGTTGTCTTTCTCTGTCGCGGGTTGACCGGGAGCGGCGCGCCCCCTACAATGGGTGCAGGCGCCGACAGCCACAGGGCTGTGCGCCGAGCCAGACGGGAGAAGAGCGGATGGGCAAGTTTGGAGCGGCGCTGACGGGCGTGCTGATTGGTGGCGCAGTGGCGCTCGTTTACGCCTACCTCTTTGGGCCAGCGCCCGAGACCAGCTACGACGACCAGTATCGCTCGCGCCTCGACGATGCCATGCAACAAGGGCAGCGCGCCGCCGAGGAGACGGAGAACGAGCTGCGCAGCCGCTACCAGCAGTTGCGCAGCAACGCGCTGGCCAAGCCGCCCAGCCTGACGGACGACAGCGCCCCCGCCTGATTCTGCGCCGCCCTGCAGTAGAGACAAGAACAGCCTGCGCCGGTCTGGTGCGGGCTGTCTGTTTTGCTCACTTGCGTGCTGGAGGGATCATCTCACACGTTGCTTCAGGTGAATCGCGGCCGCTTCATGCTTGTCGTCGGGCGTGTCCGTGGGCGATAAGTCATCCCGGCGTGAAACGGCGCTACCGAACGATTTGGGCATATTCCATCAACCCCTGGAATCAACCGGCGCCCAAGATTCTGGCGTGCGACGGCGATAATCGGCTTGACTCAGCGCTGGCAGTGGGGGCAGAAGTGGCTGCTGCGCTGCGCCAGCACCACCCGCTCGATGGGGGCGCCGCAGACGAGGCAGGGCTGCCCCGTGCGCTGAAAGACGCGGTGCGCCTCCTGATAGCCGCCGGCGCTGCCGTCCGGACGCTGATAGTTCGTGCTGGCGCTGCCCAGGCTGCTGCCCTTGCGTAGAATCGCTGCCGCCAGCACCTGCTGCACGGCGCCCAGCAGGCGCGCCACCTCGTCGGGAGAGAGTGTGCCGGCGGCCCGGCGCGGGTCGATGCCGGCGGCAAAGAGCGCCTCGTCGGCGTAGATGTTGCCCACCCCGGCCCAGAGCGACTGGTCGAGCAAAAGGGCCTTGATGGGGGCGCGGCGGCCGGCCAGGCGGGCGACGAGGGCTTCGGGCGTGAGCGCCGGGTCGTCGGGTTCGGGGCCAAGGCGGGCGAGCACTGCTTCGGGCGCGTCGGTGAGCCAGACGCGGCCGAACTTGCGCGGGTCGCGAAAGTGGAGCCGCCGCCCGTCGTCCAGGTCGAGCAGCAGGTGGGTGTGGGGGTCGGCTTCGACCTCAGCGGCGGCCACATGCAGCCGCCCCGTCATGCGCAGGTGGACGATTAGCCAGCGGGGCGCGTGTGCGGCGTCTGCTGCTTCGCCGGGGACGGGCGGCTCCTCCAGGCGGAAGAGCATGTACTTGCCCCGCCGCTCGAAGCCGGCAAAGGACGCGCCGACGATCGTCGCGGCGAAGACGGTGGCGTCGGGCGTGGCCACGGTGCGCGGCCAGCCCACCCAGGCGCGCACCACCTGCCGCCCCTGCAACTCCGGCTCCAGCTCGCGCAGCGCGGTCTCGACTTCGGGCAGTTCGGGCATGGTTTAGTCGCGCTGGAGACGGCTGCGGCTGCGCAGCCAGAGCAGGAGCAGGGCGAACGAGAGGCCGGCCAGCCCCCAGGTCAGCAGGAGCAGCGGGCTGCGTGCGGCAGCCGAGGCGGGCGCGGCCGCAGCCGAGGCGGGTGACTCGCGCAGTTCGGCGCGCGAGTCGCGTGAAGTGCGCGCAGGGGGCAGCGCGGCCACCACTTGCTCGGTCGGCGCAGCAGTCGGCGCAGCGGTCGGCTCGAGCGTTGGCACTGCGGTTGGCATTGGTGTTGGCGCAGGAGTTGGCGCGGCGGTGGCGGTGGCCGCAGGCGCTTCGGCAGACGCAGCTGTCGCATACATCTGCTGGTCTGACGTCTCTTCCACCGCGGCCCCTTCGGCGGCGGACTCTTCAGCCGCCCGCGCTGCAGCCGCGGGCGCAGAGTCTGCCGCGGGCGCTTCGGGCGCGCTCTGGCGCGCTTGCGCCGCACCGTCCAGTGCGTCGAGGTTGAGCGCGCTGCCCAGGCCCTGCTCGCTCGCCGGCGCGCCGCCACCCATGCCACCAATCCCGCCGCCCATGCCGCCCAGCCCCAGCGCGCTGTCGTCGGCGGGCGCGAGCGGCGTCTCAGCCAGCAGCTCGCTCCCTGCCAGGGGCGCCGGCGCCGGCGCGGCGGCCAGCGGCGCCGCACTCTCTGCAGCCGCACTCTCTACGATCGTCCCGTCGACAGCTTCTTCTGCAGGGGCTTCGGCCGCGGCCGCAGGCGCGGCTGCCGGCGCTTCGACCATCGTTTCAGCCGCATCCTCACTGCCCGCCGCAGCCGACTCCACCAGCGGCGCCTCGTCGCTGAGCGCAAACGCGGTGGGCGCCGTGGCGCCTGCGTCGGCCTCTGCGCCCTGTGCCTCTGCGCCCTGTGCCTCTGCGTCCTGTGCCTCTGCGCCCTGTGCTTCTGCGCCCTGTGCCTCTGCGTCCTGTGCCGCCGGGCTCTCTGCTGCCGGCGCACTCTCAGCGGCCGCGCTTGCCGCCGCCGTGGGCGTAGCCTCCTTCTGCAAGGCACTCGCGCCGGCAACGGCGGCCGGCGCTTCGGCGGCCGGACCCTCTGCGATCGCAGCAGGTTCCAGGCCAGCCGCGTCTTCCATGCTTGCTGCGGCTTCCATGCTCGGTGGGCGCTGCAGCGTCAACATCTGGCCGCCGGCCAGCACGACCAGGAAGAGCGCAAAGCTCACGGCGGCGGCGTTGCGCAGCAGCGGGCTGCCCGCCTGCCAGAAGGCGCGCCAGCGTTCGCCCCAGCTGCCTGGCGCGCGCTCACGCTGGGCTGCAGCGGGCTGCGTACCGGGTGCTCTGTTCTCGCGCGCGATGTGCGTGCCGCTCAGCGCGCTCGACCCCACAGCGGACCGCGCCACCGCGGCCGGCCCCGGCCCGCCCGCCAGCGCCGAGCCCTGAAAGATCGTCTCGCCTGCCGCCGCTTCGGCCAAAATCGATTCCAGTGCAAAGCTACGCGGCAGCACAGGCAGCGGCAGCGCCTTGAGCAGCAGCACCGTCTGGCGCAGCGTATCGAGCCGCCAAACCACCTCGGGGTCCTGCGCCAGCGCACGCTCCACCGCGGCGCGCTCGCTCTCGCTTACCGCGTTGTCGAGGTAGGCCGAGAGCAGTTCGTCTGGGATCTGTGCGCTGCCTGCAGGGCCGGTGGACGGCACAGGGGGACGCGGTTCAGTCATGATTCAGTCAATTCCTGTACGGTTCCCCGCCACGATCGTTGCCGGCGCAACCGGCAGCAGTCTCGCTGGGCTCCCGGCGCCGGCCACAGCCGGTGGGCAGGAGCAATCCGGCACGCGCCACCATGGGGGGGCGCGCCGCAAGCAACAGGTGCGGGTCATACGCCTCTAGGACGGAAGCTCCCCGGCAATAGTTCCGGCCGGCGCAGGAGGGTGTCGCGCAGTCGCGCCCGCGCCCGGCTGATGCGCGACTTCACCGTGCCCATGGCCTGGCCGGTCAGCTCGGCGATCTCCTCATAGCTGTGACCGTGCACGTCGCAGAGCACGAGCGCCAGCCGTTGGTCGTCCGGGAGTTGGCCAATCGCCTCTTCCAGCCACTCGCTCAGCTCAACCCGCTCGACATGCGCCTGGGGGCTTTCGCCGCGGTCGATGAGCGGCGCTGCACTCTCGTCCTCCACCTCAAGGTCGCTCAGGTGCTCGGTGTTGCGCCACTGCGCCGAGCGCACGACGTCGTAGCAGGTGTTGATGACGATGCGCATGAGCCAGCTCTTGAAGCTGACGCCCGAAAACTGGTGCAGCGAGCGATAGGCCTTGACGAGGCTCTCCTGCACGGCGTCGGCGGCGGCGGCTTCGTCCTGCAGCGTGCGGTAGGCGACGCTGTAGGCCAGCCCCTGATAGGCACTGATCAGCTCGCCGTAGGCAGCTGTGTCGCCGGCGCGCACACGCGCCACCAGCGCCTGGTCGGCGGCGTGGGCGGGGTTTGGCGCGAGGGTTGCGCCACTGGCTGCGGCTGCGGCAGTGGCGGCGGCGGCGCCAGTGTCAGCAGTGGCGCTGGTTTGGGCGGTGGAGCCGGCGACAGGGGTCAGAGCGAATCCTCTTCAAGGGCTGCTGCAAGGGCCGCTGCAAGCGCTGCGCACTGTAGCTTTCTGTAGAGCACCCAGATGCAGGAGGGGGTTGCAGGCGGGCGAAGGGCGCACGCTGCGCAGGTGCGGCGCTGCCGTTCAGGAGCCATTCATTTGACGCTGCTCGGGGCGAAGGGTATACTGCGACCTGCTGCAGGCGCAATGGCCGACGTTCGGTCGCGCCTGCCGGGCAGCTTCTCTCCGGCGCATCTGGGCCGACGGGCAGCCCCGTTTGGGCCGAAGTGGCGGAACTGGCAGACGCGCACGACTCAAAATCGTGTGGGTAATCCCCGTGTGGGTTCGATTCCCACCTTCGGCACACTGAGCACCCGGCGTTGCCGCACGCCCCGCACGTCCCGGCGTGCGTAGCTGCAGATGGCAGTGCGCTCTGGCTGCCGATTATAGCAGCAAGCCGCCACCGGGGCACGCGAGCCATTCAGACGCAATGCCTGCGCGATCTGGCACGCTCGGCCGGCTCTACCCGCTCGAGCCACACTGCAGCAGCCCGGCTCACCACCCGATCCAGTAGATCGGGTCAATCCAGCCGGCCGCTGCAGGCTTAACCGAAAGATTGCATGACTCAACAGACAAATCGCCGTTCACCGGACCCCTCCCGAACCCCACCGGCTCGCAGCAGTTGGAGTGACGCGGAGCCGGGCTCCTTCTCCTCCTGGACGCCCCGACAGCCCGCACCCACCCCTCCGCAGCCGCGGCGGGGCGCGACGATCGCGCGCTGGGTGGGCGGCCTGCTGCTCCTGTTGCTGGTGGTGGGTGCGCTGGGCTTCGCCGCCCGCTTCTTCCTCGCCTCCACCCCGGCCGATGCGGGCGACGCCCAGACCCAGACGCTGCAGATCGCGCGCACCTTCGCCATCGACGGCAACGCCGACGCCGCACGCGTGGCGCTGGCCGGCCTGCCGGTGGCCAACCACGACCAGTGGCTGCTCTTCGCCGCCGAACAGGCGCTGGCCGACAGTTCGATGGACGAGGCCACGCGCCGCGCCCTCGTGAGCCTGGCTCTGGAGATGGGGCTGCGCGAGGAGTCGCTGACGACCTACGCCGAGGCCAACGGGCTGATCGCGAACTCTGCCGAAGAGTCTGCCACTGTTGCCGACGCCCTCAACGCGCCGGTGCTGCCGGCGGCGCCCGCACGCGTGGCCGCCGAACCCACCGGCGCGGTGACCAACACAGCCGCCTCAACCAGCACCGTTGCCACGACAAGCACCGTCGCCACGACAAGCACCGTCGCCGCCACAGGCACCGTTGCCACCACGGGCACAACCACTGCCACGGGCACCGTTGCCAGCAGCGGCACAGCCGGCCTGGCCGCTGCCCCGGTCACCGCCTCCACCACCCAACCGATCAACCTGCGCAGCGGCCCCTCCACCGACTACGCCCTGGCCGGCGGGCTGGCGCCGGGCGAGGTCGCCACCGTTACCGCCCGCAACGCCGCCGGCGACTGGCTGCAACTGCGCACCACCGCCGGCAGCACCGCCTGGGTGCTGGGCGAACTGGTCACCGTGAGCGGCGCCGCCGACAGCCTGGCCGTCGCCACCGACATCCCGGCCGCGCCCGCTACCGCCACACCGGCGCCCGTAGCTGCTGCGCCCGCCGCACCCACCGCCGCCCCCGAGGCCGCCGCGCCCGCCGAAGCGACGGCCGCCCCCGAAGCGCAGCCCACCGCCGCGCCCGCTGCCGGCAATCCAGCCGACCAGCCCACCTTCCGCGTGGTAGAGCGCCGCCTCTGGAGCAAGGAGGAGAACGGCTCCTGCGCTGGCCAACACCTGCTACGCATCAAGGTCATCGATGCCGCCGGCAACCCGCTCAACGGCATCCTGCTGCAGGGCGTCTACACCGGCTTCCAGGCCACCACCGGCGAGCAGGGCAAGGGAGATGGCCGCATCGAGTTCGACCTCTACGGCACCGGCGAGGCCTTCAAAGTGCTGCGCAACAACGACGGCCGCGACGCCGCCAGCGACGAGGCAGGCGGCTTTACGACCAAGTCGCTTGACATCGACATTCCCACCCTGATCGGCGCCGGCTACTGCAGCGACGAGGCCGACTGCAAGGTCTTCTACAGCTCGTACGGCTGCACCGGCCACCACAGCTGGGAAGCGACCTTCCAGCGCAACTATTAGGTGGAACGGCGATCGAGAATCGAGAAGCGAGAATCGAGAAGCGAGAATCGAGAGAACTGCGATCGAGGATCGAGGATCGAGGGCGGCTGGGGTGGGACGCACGGGACGGCTGAACCGACAATTTGAGCAGAACGCCGCGCATCGGCATAGGCCGACGGCGGCTACGGGCGCCACGCCGCCCGCACGGGCGGTAGGGAGCATGTGTGAAAGACGAGTTTCTGAAGTTTGCGCCGCTCTTTAGCGGGCTGAACGACACCGAACGCGAGAACATCAGCAACGGCTTTGCCCAGGGGCAGCTTGCCGCCGGCAGCGCGCTCTTCCAGGCGGGCGAGGGCGCCGACGCGCTCTTCATGATCGGCGCCGGCTTTGTGCGCCTGAGCACCGAAGGCGGCCAACTGCTGGCCACGCTCGGCCCCGGCAGCGTGCTGGGCGACACCGCACTCTTCCGCGCCGCCAACCACGACGTCAACGCCACCGCCGTTTCGCCCGTCGAATACTGGACACTCTCAGACCGCACGCTGCGTGCACTGGTGCTCGAGCAGCCCCAGGTTGGCATCAAGCTGGGGCAGAACGCCGGCGCCCAGATCGTGCAGATGGAAGAGTACCTGGTGCACCGCCTGGCAAAGACCCCCGAGCTGCAGACACTGCCCACGCACACCCTGAAGGCCGTGGCCCAGCAGCTGCGCCCGCGCCAACTCGCCGCCGGCGACCCGCTCTATGCCGTTGGCGAACAGCCCGCCGGCATCTACCTGCTGGAGACGGGCGCAGTCGAGCTGCAGCCGGAAGAGGGCAGCGAAGGCGCCAGGCCGCGCCGCCTTGAGCCCGGCGCCCTCATCGGCGCGCTCGCCCTGCTCACCAACAAACCCACCAACGAACGCGCCGTCGCCCTGACCGATAGCCTGGTCTGGGCGCTGACGGCCGAAAACTTCCACGCCGTCAACAGCCGCCACCCGGGGCTGCGCCGCAGCCTGGGGCGCGCCCTGGTTGCCCCGCTCAGCAGAAGCGACCAGGGGCAGGCCGTTGCGCGCCTGCAGCAGATGCCACTCTTTGCATCGGTGCCGGCCGGTGTGGTGCAGGCGCTGGCCCAGCGCATGGTGCTGCGCCACGTGCCCGCAGGCGATCGCGTCTACCGCGTCGGCGAGGCGGGCGACGCGCTCTACTTCGTCGAAACCGGCGAGATTGAGCTGACCGCCGAGAATGCTTCGGGCGTGATCGAGGAGCAGGCGCGCATCGGCAGCAACGGCTTCTTTGGCGAGATGAGCGTGCTCACCGGGCAGATTCGCACCGAAGACGCCACCGCCACCCGCAACAGCAATCTCTGGATTCTGCCCAAGAGCGAGCTCGACGCCGCCGCCACGCAGCAGCCGCCGCTGGCCAAGGCGCTGAGCCAGGCCGTCGCCACCCGCCTGGCCTCCAACGCCGCACCCGCCATCGACGAGGCCCGCTTCCGCAGCTTTGAGCTGCTGGCCGGCCTTTCGGGCAGCGAGCTGCACCACGTGGCCGAAGTGCTCCACCCGACACGTTTCCGCGCCGGCGAGCCGATCTTCCGCGCCAACGCCCCGGCCGATACGCTCTTCCTCATCGAGCGCGGCCAGGTGCGCATTCAGCCCATCAGCGGCGGCGCCTATTTGCTCGGCCCCGGCGATGAGTTTGGCGAGCGCGCGCTGCTGAGCAACCAGCCGCACAACGCCGCCGCGCTGGCCGAGAGCGATGTCGACGTCTGGACGCTGAGCAAGAACGACTTTGCGCTGCTCATGAGCAAGCAGCCGGCGCTGGCCATCAACCTCAGCCGGGTGCTGAGCCTGCGCACAGGGCAGCCTGCGCCGGGCAGCGCGCCAACCAACATGGCAGGCGGGCGTCCTCCCGGCGCCGAAGCCGGCCCTGCGCCCACCGGCGGGGGTTCGCCCTTCAGCCGCCAGCCACAGGCGGGCCGGCAGCCTTCCGGCCCCACACAGCAGCCGCCCGCAGGTGGACGCCCAGGCGCGCAGCAGGGATGGCAGCAAGCGCCTGCGAGCGGTCCCGGTGCACGCCAGCCGCAGAACCTGCAGGGGTGGGAGGAGACGCGCACCCAGCCCGGCATGGCCGCCGAGCAGGAGTATCTGGGCTATGACGAGTACGCGCCGCAGCCGCTGCCCGCAGTGCAGGGCCGGCGTGGGCTGGGCGGCTGGTTTGGCGGCCTGGGCATCGGCGGCAAGGTGTTGGCCGTGCTGCTGCTCCTGCTGCTGATCTATGTGCTCTTCCTCGCCATTCCCTGGGCGGTGCTGCGCTTGATGGACCTGGCCATGGGCACGCAGAGCACGGTGGAGGCGGCCGCTCCCGAGGCGCTGACTGCCGCCTATCGCATGGGCACCTACAACCTGGCCGAGCAGGATGCCGAACTGGCCGCGGCGCTGGCCGCCGCCGATGCCGCCGCCGCCGCGCCCACCTTTACCCCCGTGCCCACTGCCACGCCGGCCGGGGGCATTCAGCCCGTGCCTGTGCTGATGGCCGCCGCCGCACCGGTGCAGGGCGTCGAGTATACGACCGAACTGGCGGGCTCGCCCGGGCCGGCCACCACCGGCGCCGCAATCGCCGCCGCCTTTGCGCCCGCCGAAGCCGCCGCCGCGCCCGAGGCCGCCCCTGCCGCAGCGCCGGCAGCACCCGCCGTGGCCCGCAACCTGGATTCGCGCCTGCCTGCGCTCGGCGTCACGGTCGAGGACGCCCCCGGCCAGCCCGGCGAGCAGTACTGGCGCCTGATCGAAGTGCGCTTTGCCGACGGCGTCGAATCAGGCGGCAAGCATCACATCTACGTCGATGTGCTCGACGAAGCGGGCAGCCGCCTTGTGGGCCAGAGCGTCACGGTCTTCTGGGGCGACGGTTCGTACACCGGTCCGATTGAGGACAAACCGGCGCCCGATTTCGGCTACAACTATATGATGTACGCCGCAGGCTACGCCTACAACGTCAAGGTGGATGGGCTCCCCAGCGACATCCTCCACGGCGCCGGCATGGGCGATGTGCAGGAGCGCTTCAAGGGCATCCACACCAGCTACTACCTGACCTTCCAGCGCGCGACCCGCTAAACTGCGAAAAGCGAACGGCGAACGGCTTATCGCAAGGGTGCAAGGGAACTGATCGACTGAAGGGCGCAAGGAAAAACAGAGGAACAGCACAGGAACTGCAGGGGACGGCTCAAGTGAAGACGCGGTGGAAGACGCGTGCAAACGCTCTTCATTGCGGCTCCTTGCGACCTTGCGTTAAGCAGTAGCCGTTCTCAGTGCGATTTCACTGTAGGTTCTCGTTCAGACCCGTGGCGCATGAGTTGAACAGATAAGAACGGCGGCCCTCTGGTGGGGGCCGCCGTTTTTGTTACGCGGGTGATGGGGGATGGTTAGGGAGCAGGCGGGGTGCTCGAGGCTGCGGCGCCGACGCCGCGGCGGGGGTTGCGGTCGCTGCCCATGTGTGAATCGGCGCCGAAGACGATGGGGCGGCTGCTCACCAGGCGTGTGTGCGGCTCCCCTGCCGAATGGCGATAGAGCCTGCGCCAGAAGCGCTCGGATGCGGCGCCGCTGCGGGCAACCGCCTGGCTAAAGGGCTCACCGCGCAGCCAGCGCTGCAAGAAGAGGCTCAGCGCCGGCTCGGGCAGCCAATTGACACCCGGCGTGCCCGAGACGCTGCGCGCGCCCAGCGCCCTCCAGACGTGGAGCATGGTGGCGCCGTGGCAGTTCATCTGCCAGACGGCGCGCAGATTGAGCAGCGCAGGGTCGCGCTGCACCTGCGCAATCAAGTTTGCAAAGCTGCCCGCCGCAATCGCCTTGCCCTGGTAGCCGATGATGGCGTTGGGGTTGCCGTGGCTGAGCACCAGCAGGTCCACCGTGTGTGTGCGGCTGAGGGCGACGAGGGCGGCGCGCAGGTCGGCCCCTGTGGCGCGTGCGTCCTCCAGGATCAGCACACGATCGTAGCGGCGGTGGACGCCTTGCACGCGCAGCGCGAGCTTGGTGTACTCCTCGGCGACAAAGTCGACGGTGGCGGTCATCCAGGCGGGCAGGGCCATATCGCCGATGCGCCCCAGGTTCTCAAGAAAAACAAGCAGCGCCACGGGCAGCGGCGCCTCCTGCGCAGCGGCGCCCACGCCGCCGCGCTCTGTTTCAAGGCTTGACTTTGACTCTTGCATGGCAACTCTTCCGTGCTTGCGGGAGCAAAAAGCGAGGAGCGAGAAGCGAGAGAGCGGGCGCAAGTGTGCTTTACAAGAATTTCGAGTTAGCCAAATGCGCCCGTTGTCCTCTCGCTTCTCGCTTGAACTATATCTCGTCGTCATCTGCGCCGGGGGCGTCGCCGCCCACCGTGCTGCCGGCGCGGCTCTGCACAAGGCGCAGCTTGAAGTTCTGCGTCAGCGGCTCCAGTTCACTCTCCATGCGCTGCCATACGTCCGACTGGAAGATGGCCTGCGCCTGCGCCTGGTCCTTGATCTCGCCGCCGCCCAGAATCTGCGGCGACTTGCCCCAGATTGTGTACCAGACGTCGCTAAAACGAAAACCAAGCCGGCCCAAACCCGGCGCCAGCTTGTTGACCAGATACTCCTGGCACTCCTGCTCCTTGCCTTCCTGCATGTCGTAACTGATCAGAATCTTCATGGCTGCTCTCCAGGCGCGGCTGCGCAACAAAGCTCTCGCTGCCCAACAAAGGTCTCTTTGTGGCCCATCATCGCGCCATCTGCCAACAGTGGCTGTAGCGAGGCTGACAGGTGCGGCGCGACTTTGCAGGACGATCGGGCGGCGATTCCAGCACGAGCGAAGGGTGCGTTTGTGCGGCGTACGCGACAGACGCAAACGCCCCCTGCCGCGGTTCCGGCAGAGGGCGTCCTGATCTGGGCCGGCCGGCGCAGCGGCCGACGGTGAGCGCCGCGCTGCGGCCCTACTCGGTGAGCGCCAACAGGTCGCTCAAGCGCGCCTGGGCGTCGGCGCGGAAGCGGGTGACGGAGATCTCGCGGAAGAGCCAGACGGCGAGCAGCAGCCCCACGATCTCGAGGCCAAAGACGAGCGCGTAGCCCACAAAGGGGTTCCCCGTGAGCCAGAGGCTGAGGTCGCGCAGCGCGCCGCTGGCAATGCCGCCCAGCGCCTGGCCGGCAAAGTTCGCCACACCCCACGCGCCGATGTAGAGGCCGGCCGCGGCGGGCACCGTCATGTCGAACATAAAGCTCAGGTTGGCAATTGTCATCAGGCCGCCGCCCAGCCCCAGCACCAGCACGGCCGTATAGAGCAGCTTGGGGTTGTTGACGACGCCCGAAGCGATGATCAGCGCAAAGCCCAGCGCGGCGATGCAGGCGCCGACGTTTGCCGTCGGTTTCTTGCCGATCCACTTCATCAGCGGCAGGCCGGCCAGCAGCGTCACCAGCACGCCCACGCCCCAGTACGAAGTCAGGCGCGAGGTCTGTGCCACCTCCATGCCCAACACCTCGCCGCCAAAGGGTTCGAGCAGCACATCCTGGGCGTGGATGCTGATCAGCACCAGCAGCAGATAGACGAAGAAGCGCTGCGCCGACGGGTTGGCGGTGAGCGCACGCACGGCTGTGAGCGGGTTGCGCGCGTCGCTGCGCACCGTCTGCCCCGCGGGCAGGCGCGACTCAATGCCGGCGGCGCCGATGAGCACGAGCAGGATCGAGACCAGCCAAACGACGCCAAAGGCCGTAAAGAGCGCGTCGCGGCTGAAGTCGCGCAGCGCCAGCGAGAGGCCAAGCGCGGTGGCGATAGTCGAAAGGATCATCACCGTCCACATTACGCTCACGGCGCGGCTGCGCCAACTGGTGCCCTCGGGGCTCAGTTCGGTGACGAGCGAGAGGTAGCTGACCGAAGCGATGTTGACGCCCATGCCCCAGATGGTGAAGGTGGCCAGGCAGGCGAGCAGCCCCAATGCCCACGAATCGGCCATCAGGTAGGCGGCGTGCGCCGTCAAGTAGCTGCCGAAGGCCGCCATCAGCCCGCCAAGGAGAATCCAGGGCGAACGGTGGCGCCCCCACACCGGGTTGCGGTCGCTCCACGCCCCCATCCATACCTGCAGCGGCGAAAGCAGGTAGGGCAGCGAGACCAGAAAGCCGACGAGCAGGGCGCTGAAGCCCAGGTCGGCGATCATGATGCGGTTAAGCGTACTCTGCACGGGCACGACGGTGATCGAGACGCCCACATGCACCAGTGTCAGTTGCACGACGCGGCGCCAGTTCATGCCGCCGGTCGGTGCAATCACGTTGTGGGCAGGCGCGGCGGCGTCAAGGGTGCGTTCCATAGGTCGGCTTTGCCAAGGAAAAAGCGAGAACCACCCTGCATGGGTGGATCCCTTAGATTTACTTAGATTTTATCATTATGCACGGCTGCGCGATATGGCGCAAACCGCAGCCGATGGCGACTCGCCGGCCAGGCGCCCAACGCTTTGCTCATCGCCGCGCCAACTCTACAAATAGCGCGCCAAGTCCGATGTCTGCAGCAGGAGCACGTCGGCGTCGCGCAGGTCGTCGGGCAGGGGAATGCCGTTGAGCACGCCGGCGGTGGCCATCTCGGCGGCGCGGCCGGCGCGCAGCCCCACCTCGGTGTCGCTCACCAGCAGCATGTTGCTGGTGCTGATGCCCAGCAGCACCGCCGTGCGCTGCAGCGGGTCGATGTGGGGCAGGATGTTGCGCACATCTTCGCGCGCCACCACCAAGTCGAAGATGCTGCCGTTGAGGCTGTTGCGCTCGAGGAAATCGGCCACCGTGGCGCGCTCGCGCGTGGTTACGAGCGCCAGCCGGTAGCTGGGCGCCAGGCGCGTCAGCGTCTCGAGCGCGTCGGGGCGCAGCGCCAGGTTCTCGACTGGAGGCAGTCCGCGCAGCATGTCAAGCGTGGGGCCTACACGGTCGATCGTCTCGCGCCAGCGCCAGCGCCAGAGCTGGTTTGCGAACATGTTGATTGGCCCTTCGAGCCGCGCCAGCAGCCGGCGCGCCAAGTTGCGGCGCGCCTCTTGCGGCAGGATGCGGTCGAGCCAGCGCAGGCGTTCGGCCGCCCATTCCACTGCACGCTGGTCCACCTGGGTCAGCGTGCCGTCGAAGTCGAAGACCACCGCCTCGACCTTGCGGCCGGCGATCACGCCCGGAATGTGGAGCACCGACTGCTGCACCAGTTCGGTCTCGAAGGGTTCGCGGTCGGCCAGCTTGCGCGAGATGTAGACCACCAGCACGCGTGCGCTGGCGATCACCGGCGCGGCGAGCAGGATGCCGAGCACGCCGAAGGTGAGCGCGCCGGTGATGATGCCGACAAAGGTGACGGCCGGGTGGAGCTTGACGCGCCCGCCCACAAAGCGCGGGATAAAGTAGACGCTTTCGAGCTGGCCGATGATGGCGTAGACCACACCCACGATCACAGCGAAGAAGAGGTTGCCCACCGGCATCCAGTTTGAGCCCTGGAAGAAGGCGAGCACGGTGCCGATGGTGCCGCTGATGGCCGGGCCGATGCTGGGCAAGAATTCGAGCATGCCTGCCAGCAGCGCCAGGCCGCCGGCGTTGGGCATGCCCAGGATCAGCAGACAGACCCAGGTGATGAAGCCGATCATCAACGCCAGTGTAATCTGCCCACGCAGGAAGGCCTGCCAGATGCCGCCCAGTTCGTTGCCCAGGCGGCGCATCTCTTCTTGATAGTCGGTGGGGATCAGCTCAATGATGAAGCGTTCGAACTTGTACCAGTCCTTGAGCAGCCAGAAGTTGAGCACAAAGACGTAGACGGCGCTCACCACCGTCTGCGTCAGCCCGCTCACCAGACCCATTGGGTTCTGCGTGATGAAGGCGAAGATGGCATCCAGCGCGACGTCGAACTGGGCGAGCGCCTCGGCGGCCGAAAGCTGCAGCGGCCCCAACTGGAAGAAGGGCGCGTCGACGCTCGTCTGCAACGCATCGAGCAGGTCGGTGACGGTGCGCTGCAGGCTGCTGACGATCGTATCCAGACGCGGGAGGATGAAGAGGATGAGCAGGAAGAGCGCAAAGGCGACGAGGGCATAGACCCCAATCAGCGCCGTGGTGCGCGCCCAGCCCGTGCGCTGCTGCACCCAGTTGACCGGGTAGCTGAGCACGAAGGTAAGCAGGAAGGCGACGATGGTGGGCGCGATCATCTGGCGGAAGGTCACCAGCAGCCCAACCGCCACCAGCGCCAGCACACTGCCGACGATGATCTTTGTGGTTGTGTTCCAGCGTCGTGAGGGCATGTCTGCAATGTCTCCAGCGATGCGCCGGCTCCGGCGATGCGCCTGTTGACCAGAGAGCTTCCACGATGGAATCAGAGGATTCTAGCGTGGGATGCGGCTAGAAGAGCTTCAGCCTGTGCAGCGGCCAGTAGCGCAGCCAGACCCGGCCCACAATCCGCTGGGCGGGCACGGGGCCAAAGTAACGGCTGTCGTTGCTGTCGTCGCGGTTGTCTCCCAGCACAAAATACTCGTCGGCAGCCACGGTGACGGCGGCCATGGTTGCGCCGTCGACGTCGTGGGCGAAGGGCTCGAGCAGCGGCGCGCCGTTCACATAGACCAAACCCTGGCGCACGGCGATCGTTTCGCCCGGCAGCCCTACCACGCGCTTGACCAGCATATCATCGAGCTGCGGCAGATCCACTACGACAATATCGTTGCGCTGCGGCGTGTGCAGCCGATAGCTCAGCTTGTCGACGATCAGCCGCTGGAAGGGCGACAGGTTCGGCTCCATACTCTGGCCAAAGACGACGGTGGCCTGCGCCAGGAAGAGGTGCACAACCAGCGCCAGCACAACGGCCGGCACCGCCACCGAGAGCAGGTCGCGCACCACACCCACGGTGCGCGCCATCGCCTCGACCCAGCCGGCGTCGACGGCGCTGGGCTGCGGGGCAAGCGCGGCCGGGTCGCCCAACCCCAAGGCAAAGTCGAGCGCCCGCGGTTCGTGTGGCGCCTCATGGTCGGGCCGGGCGCGCACCAGCAGGTCGCCGGCGCTGGTTGCGCCGCTGCTCTCGGCTGGCAAGCGAATGCTGAGCACTTGTGCGCCCGGCAGCCGTTCTCGGTGCGGGGCAGCGGGCAGCAGGAGCTTGGCAGGGCGCGCGGGCCGGTGCAGGCCGCTGGGCGCCAGGGAATTGAGCTCTTCAGTTCGCATGGATCTCTGCCGGGCTGCAGTCGGCGCCTTTGGGCGGCCACGGGGGCGCCAAAGGCCGCTGGCGGTTGGTAGAACCGGCGGCGCGCCGCTGGCCCCTGCTGGCGCCAACCTGCTGCCGGCTGCTGCGGCGAGTCTCGTCTGCGATGCGGGAAGCGGCCGCCGCTGCCGTGCGCAAGCAAGAGGGCCTGCGCGTTGGGCTCTGCGCGCTGAGGCGCTGGGTGCTGAGGCGGGGTGCGTCCCCGGTTCAGACGAGCGCGGCGGCCGGCGGCTTCCGATTCTGCATACTCGACTCTACGGGTGATGACGGAAAAAGTTGTATCAAGGTCGCGGTGGGTCTGCGCTGTTTCAAACCCCAGCGCCCGTCACTCTGCCTACCTCAGGGGGTTTGACCAGCCCAGAGCGGCGGGCTATACTGGCGCCGTGTGCAGAGGGCGCTGCAGACTGCGCTTGGCGCCTGCGCTCCAGCTTTTGCACACGGCCCCTGCTTTTGCACACGGCCCCTGCTTCGCCTGTCCTCCCATGATGGCAAGGGCCGCCGTCCACTCGACAAGACTCTGCCACTTGCCCCACGCAAGCCCGTACACCGGGCTCGCACAGTGAGCCGCTTTCGCATATGCCAGTTTGCCCCAGCCCGATTCCGCCCCCCCGCCGCTGCGCGCCCACTGGCGACGCTGGGCGGCAGCGCGCAGGTCGGCTGCGCGCACGGTTCTGGCGGCACGTGCAACCGCTGCTGCTGGCGCTGCTCCTGCTGCAGGCGCTGCCCGCTCGCGCCCAAGAGCAGACGGCGACGCCGGCCGACCCACTCGCCGTGCCAACGCTGGAGCCGGCATCCCCCGCAGCCACGGCCAATCCTGCCGCCGAATCCACCGCTGCACCCGCCGCCGAGCCTGTAGCGACCCCCGAGCTTGCGGCTACGCCCGAGGCTGCGGCTACGCCCGAGCCTGCCCTGACCGAAACGCCGCCGCTGACGGCGACTGTTCCCGCCACCGCCTCACCGCCCGTCACTACCCCCGCCACCGGCGCCGCCACCCCTTCGCAGGCCGCACGCATCGAAGAGATCCTGGCCGGCATGACGGCTGCCGACCGCGTCGGCCAGCTCTTTGTGGTGACCTTTCGCGGCGCCGACACCAGCTTTGAGAGCGCAATCGCCGAGCTGATCTACGCCTACCGCGTGGGCGGCGTCGTGCTGGGGCCAGAGCATGGCAACTTCAGCAACGAGCCGGGCGGCGATACGGCGCGCCAGGTGGCTGTGCTCACCAACAAGCTGCAAGGGCTGGCCTATGGCGTGCTCCTGCCCGACGAGCAGGCGCTGCAGCCTGTGCCCAACGAGCCCTGGCCGCCCTCCAACCTCGTCTCGCTCGAGCGCGAGATTGGCGTGGCGCCGCCCAACTTGCCGCTGCTGGTGGGTGTGGAACAGTTGGGCGACAACCTGCCCGGCACCGCTTTGCGCCGCGGCTTTTCGCCCCTGCCCAGCCAGCTTGCCATCGGTTCGACGTGGGACCTGGAGACGGCGCAACTGGTGGGGGCGACGGTGGGGCGCGAGCTGCGCGCCGTCGGCGTCAACCTGCTGCTCGGCCCCGTGCTCGACGTGGTGGATGTGCCGCGCAGCGACGAGGTGGGCAGCCTGAGCGTGCACAGCTTTGGCGGCAACCCCAACTGGGTGGGGCGCATGGGCCGCGCCTACATCAGCGGCGTGCATGCCGGCAGCAGCGGGCGCGTGGCCACAGTGGCGCGCCACTTCCCCGGCCAGGGCGACATCGACCGCCTGCCCGACGCCGAGGTCGCCACCATCCAGCGCACGACTGCCGAGCTCGAGCAGATCGCGCTGCCCCCCTTTCTGGCGGTAACGCGGCCGCAGGCGGCGCCGCAGCCAACCAACCAGGCCGCGACCGGCGTCGCGCTCACCACAGCCGGCGCAGCCACAGCCGCCGGCGCTGTGCTCACCGCCAATGCAGGGCTCACAGCGCCGGCTGCACTCACCGCAACGTCAGCGCCCACGGCCATCGGGGCGCCGACCGCAAGCGCCCCACTCACTGCCGGCGCAAGCCTTACCTCGACGGTGGGCGCGCCGGCGCCGCTGCTGACGGCAGCCACGCCCCAGCCTGCCTACCTGCCCCTGCTCGAAGACCCCGCGCTGACCGACGTGGTGATGACCAGCCAGATGCGCTATGCCGCACTGCAGCCCGCCGGCGCCCCGGTCGCGCCGCTGGGCCTTGCGCCCGAGCTGCCCGGCCTGCTGGCGGCGCAGTTGGGCGGCTGGCGCGCAGGCGGCGGGCTGGTGATGAGCGGCCCGCTGGGTGTGCCCGCCATTCGCCGCAGCTACGCCCCCGCGCTCGACGATTTCCCCGCCCGCCGCGTCGCGCTCGATGCCTTTATGGCCGGCAACGACCTGCTCTTCCTCAACCGCTTTGCGCTCAACGAGGAGTGGGAGCAGCAGCTGGACAACTACCGCGCCGTCATCGCTTTCTTCCAGGAGCGTTACCGCGCCGATAGCGACTTTGCCGCCCGCGTCGACGACGCCGTGCGTCGCATCCTGCAGCTCAAGCTGCGCCTCTATGAGCGCGGGGAACCGGCGCCGGGCCGCCCGCGCCTGCCCGCGGTGCCGCTCTCGCAGCTGCTCGTACAAGAGGCCGACCTGTTTGTGCTGCGCGGCGCCCAGCCCGACGGCGCCACGCCGGCGGCCGCAACTGCGCCTCTCACCGCCAGCACCGCGACCACTGCGCCTGCCGCGGCTGCCACGGTTGCTGCGACCGACACGGCGACGCCCGCCGGGCCTCTGAGCGCAACGCCTGCGCCGGACGCGACACCCGCCGCGCCCGGCACAGCCGCGCCCGGTACAGCCGCAGCCAGCGCGCTGGGTGCAGCCGCTGGGGTGAGCAGCGTCGCGCCGGCGCAGGCAGGCGCCGCACCCACCGCACCGCTTGCGCTCGCCGCCTTGCAGACGGCGCGCAAGGCGCTGACCATGCTCTTCCCCGACCCGGCAGGCGCTCCCCCGCCCCCCACCCCCGAGGCGGGCGACAAGATCGTCATCATCAGCGACAGCCGCCTGCAGCGCGAGTGCCCCACCTGCACCACCGAGGCGGCGATCGACCCCGACGCCATCGCCCGCATCATCATCTCGCTCTACGGGCCGGAAGCCACCGGCCAGATCAACCCCGACGACCTGCGCAGCCTTACCTTTGGTGAGCTGACGCAGCTGTTGCCCGCCGAGACCGAGGCCTCGCCCACGGGCACGCCATCGCTGCTGCCCACGCCCACCCCCACGCCGCTGCTGCCCGAGGGGCAGGAGCCCGCCTCGGCGCTGCTCGAGGGTGACGGCGCGCCGGTGCTTGCCGGCACTCCCGCCGCCCAGGAAGCCGACGCCGCCAGCCTGCAATCTGCCAGCGACCTTGCCGAGGCCGACTGGCTGATCTTTGCCCTGCTCGACCCCAACAGCGCCTTCGCCGGCAGCAACGCCCTGCGCCGCTATCTGCGCCTTGCCTCCGACCAGGTGGCCGAGAAGCGCGTCGTGGTCTTTGCGCTCAACGCCCCCTCCTTCCTCGACGCCACCGAGATCAGCAAGCTGACGCTCTACCTGGGCGCCTACAGCAAGGCCCAGCCCTTTATCGAGAGCGCCGTGCGCGCCCTCTTCCGCAGCCTGACGCCCGAGGGCGCGCCGGCGGTGAGCGTGCCCGGCACCCGCTTCGCCTCGCTGGCCGAGCGGCTGACGCCCGATGCGGCGCTCACGCTGCCGCTGCGCATCGAGAACGCGGGCGGCCTGCTGGTGGCCAACGATGCCGCCCTGGCTTCGACCACGGCGGCCGGGGGCGCGCTGCCCGCCGCCGCCGAAGCGAGCGAGGCCGGCCCGGCTGTGGTGAACGTGGGCGATACGGTGCAGGTGCTGGTGGGGCCGGTGCTTGACGCCAACGGTCGCCCCGTTCCTGACGGCACGGTTGTGAACTTTCTGGCCGACTTCGAGGGCGCCGAGCTGGCGATTGCGGTGCAGCCGGCGCTGACGCTCAACGGGCGCGCCCTGCGCGAGCTTGTGCTCGAGCGCAGCGGCGTGCTGCGCATCGCTGCCACTGCCGGCGCAGGCAGCGCGGCCGATACGGGCGTGGCTGCCTCGTCGGGCGACCCGGTGATCCTCAACGTGCTCGAGCCGCTGAACGCGGGCGACGGTGGCTCTGCCGAGGAGAGCGCCGCAGCCACAGAGGGCGCGCAAGGCGTTCAGAGCGCAGGCGAGAACGGCGCTCCCGAAGCCGCGCCGCCCCCCGCCGACGCCGGCCTGACCCTCTCGCCGACGGCCACGCTCACGGCGAGCGCCGGCGAAGGCAGTGGTGGCTTGAACGGGGGGGATGGGGAGCGGGTTAACCTGCTCACGCTGCTGCTCTCGCTGATCACCATGGTGCTCACGTTGAGCATGCTGCTGCTGGCGCAGATTCGCGTGCTGCCGCGCGAGACGCTCTTCAAGAGCCTGCTCTGGGCCTTCATCACCGGGCTGGCGGCCTATCTGGCCTATGGGTTGGGCTGGTTGCCCGGCAGCCAGTCGATCGCAGATGCGCTCAACGCGTTGGGGGCGCCGCTGGTGGTCTTTGCGGCCATGCTGCTGCCGCTCTTCTGGCTGCAGCTGCGCCCCGGCGGCGAACGCTAATCTGTGGCGAACGCTAATCTGTGGCGAACGCTAATCTGCAGCCAACGCCAACTGGCAGCGAACCGGTTTTGAGCGGAAGCGGCGCCTGCGCGATACTGCGCCGCCAGGGACCGCTCGCGCCACATTTAGCGCCGGTCCCGATTGTCGGCGGTGCAGCCCCCCGCCCCGTCGCGCCAGTACCCCCTGTCTTCTGCGCTTTGGGCACTCCTGCTCCCCATCCGCTGCGCCCGTGCGTGCAGCCTCGCTCCCTCCGCTCCGTCGTCTGCAGTTGTTCCGATTCGAAAGGATTCCCTCCATGAGACTGCGTCTTTTGGCGCTGTTTGCCCTTGCCCTGCTGACCCTGGCAGTCGTGGGCGAAGCGTTTGCCTATGGCTTGGGCTTGCTGACGCGTGACCTTGCCTTTGCCCTGCTTGGCCTGGGGGTGGCGCTGACCTGCCTGCCGCTCATCGCCGCCCTCAAGCAGGAGCGCCGCCTGGAGCGCGGCCCCAGCTAGACCGCACTTCCCCCCCATCCGATTTGGCCGAAGAAAGTCCTATAGGTGGCAGAGCGGCCCTCCGAGATCGTCTCGGGTGGCCGCTCTCGCGTGTGCGTCCTGGAGCGTCACCTTGCCTGTGGCGAGTGCATAGAGAAGGCGTGGGCACACCCGCACCGCTCTGGTGAGCGATGGACATTGCCTCCTGCGCTCCGAATTCTGTCGCGATTCGAGCGTGCCGGGCGGAACCAAAGAAGCAAGCATCTACAATTGTCCGTGAATCAGAAAGAAAGAGCTCCCATGCGCACTGCGAACTCTACCGCATTCATCTTGAACCGTTTGATGCTCCTTGCCCTTGTGCTGTCGCTATCGCTCGTGCCTGCATCTTTGTCTGCCCAGAGTGGGGAGCCGACAGCAACTCCAACATACCCGACTGCGGTTGTTATCGTCAGTGCGCTGAACGTGCGCAGCGGGCCCGGCACCACCTTCGCCCAGTTGGCCAAAGCCACCAGCGGCGACGTGCTGTCCATCTCCGGCAAGAACAGCGGCTGCACATGGATCAGTGTGACAACGGAAGAAGGCATGGAGGGATGGGTCTCGGCCAATGCGCGCTTTGTGAAGCTTGACACGCCGTGCGAGCGCATTTCCCTGACCGGCGCAGCGGGCAACGCAGCCGCTCCGGAGTCCAGCGCAACGCCGGCGCCGGCGCCCACGGCCACCGCATCGCTGGCCGACATTCCGAAGGGCAAGGGCTGTATTGACTTCGGCAACTGGACGGGTCCTGAGCTCATCATCTCCGGCTCGCTGCCTGGCACGAACGAGATCTTCGACTTGAATGTCAAGAACAAGACCGTGGAGCGGATCTGCCTTTGGCCGGGCGAGTGGGGGGTTACGATTTCGGCGATCGCCAACGGGTGGGGCGATCTGGTGCGGGAGATCACGATCGTGGAAGGCGAAGTTCTCGACTTCCCGCTGGTGCGGCGGTGATGTTGATGCAGTAACCAAAGAGCAGCCGCCCGAGATGGTTTCGGGCGGCCGCTCTCTCTGCGCGCTGCGTTTGTGTACCCCCGACAGGACTCGAACCTGTGCCTTCGGCTCCGGAGGCCGCTGGCAGCATCCCCGCTGCCTACGCAGCGTTCTTGCTTGACCGCCGCGCCCGCGGCGTCTCTCCGGATACCCTACGCCACTACAGCGACAAGCTCGGGCAATTTGTGACCTGGGCGGGCGCCCGCCCCACTGCTGAGCTTACAGCCGGTCTGATACGCGCGTACCTGGTTGGGCTGGCAGAGCGGGGGCTTGGGGAATGGACGGTGCACGGCGCCGCCCGCGCCGTGCGCGCGTTCTGTCGGTGGCTGGTGGCAGAGGGGGCGCTACCCCATAACCCCATGCCCGCCATGCCGCACAAGCCCCGCGGCATTCTTCCGCCCTTCACAACCGACGAAGTAACTCGCCTGGTCGACGCCGCCGAAGACGCCCGCGACCGGGCGTTCGTTTTGGTGCTCCTGGACTCGGGGCTACGCGTGGCAGAACTCTGCCGGCTCGAAGGGCGGGATGTGAACCTGCAGAACGGGCGCGTCAACGTGCGCAGGGGCAAGGGCGCCAAGCCCCGTGTTTCGTTCCTGGGCACGCGGGCGCTTGGCGCGCTCTTGGCCTACTTTGCCCAGGAGGGTAACCCTGAACCGCGCGGCCCTGTCTTTCGCGACCTGCGCGGGCGCGGAGACGGTGCGCCGTTGAATGTGAGCACGGTTCAGCGGCGCATGCGGGCCATGGGCGCGGCGGCCGGCGTGGAGCATGCAACGCCGCACAGATGCCGGCGCACCTTCGCGCTCTTGTGCCTGCGTTCGGGAATGAGCGTCTTTCACTTGCAGCGGCTTATGGGGCATGAAGACGTGAGCACGCTGCAGAGCTACCTGGCGCTGGTGGAAGACGATATCCAGGCCGCGCACCGGGCGGCGGCGCCCGTCGACCGGCTCCCAAAGTGAAAACGCTCTGCCCGCGTGTTTGCGCACGCGGGCAGAGCTGACCCGGCCGCCTGGAGGGCGGCACATATGACACAGCACCCGCAACTCGTTCGGGAGTCCATCGGGGAGCGCATCTGTACGCGCTTGTACAGCGATGCAACTCGCGCTGCGAGGGCAGAGTGTAACAGGCTCTTTGACCTCTTGCGCTCTGGTGACCTTTCGGTGATTGGCGATGCCGAAGACGCAACGGAGCTCTTCGCGGCGCGGGCAGCTGAAGCGGCCTGGGCAGATGGGTTTCTGTGCGGCCGTGACCCGTCGCGCCTGGTGTTTGCGCAGAGTGACGACGGCGCCCAGGTGCACCCGTGAGCGTCGACGATTCCGAAGCCCGCAGCTTGCCTTGGACGAAACCCGAAACCGGCTACAGCGTAGGGCCTGCGCGCCGTGACACGTTCGTTCCCGCTCTGCGCACTGTGGACTTGCCGCGCCTGGACAGTGCGCCGATGGACGTTAGCGGCGTCTGGGCGCCGGCGGCTCAGGTGCAGGAGATTGGCACGCCCCGCGACCGCGCCTGGGCCACAGTGATACGCAGCGCGCCGCTGCTGATTCTGGCGCTGCCCGCATCAATCGCTTTGGCCTGGTGGCTGGAGGCGCGCCTATGGCAGTGGGCGCTTGTCTGGGCTGGTCTGAGCGTGGCCGCCTACCTGGCCATTCTTTGGGTCGACCTCTCGCACAACTCGCCGAGCGCAGCCGAACGTCACCGCGTCAACGCCGCAACCAGCCTAAAGCGCATGGAGCTGCGCCACGCCCAGGAGCTGCGGCGCGCGATTGTGGAAGCCTACCTGGACCACCTCGACGAAGGGAGGCGCTAATGCTGCGCGAACTCCTGAGCGGCTACCACGGGGGGCGGGACCTGCGGGCGCTGCAAGGCTTGGCCGCGGAGCTGATAGCAGACAATGACCGGCTTCGGCTGGAGAATGCCAAGCTGCGCAAGGAGAACGCCCACCTGCGGCGCCGGCTCCAGGACCGCGAGCTGCGCACCGTGCGGCGGGCGGAAGCCGACGCGCTCTTTGTGGGGATGCTGCGCTTTGCGCAACTGCCCACAAGCCGCGCCGCCTGTTATGAGCTGGGCTTGAGCCGGCGGCGCTGGGCGTGGGCGATGGCGCTGCTGAGCGTGTGCGCGATTCGTGACCGCGCCGGCGCCTGGCGCGATATGGACGTGGAACGCTTTGAGCGGGCACTGCGGGCGGGCGTGGAGCGAATTGAGGCGGCCGGGGTGGCCATGCTGGAAGCGCGGTTGCCCAGGAATGGCTACTCGGGGGAGCACAAGACGCGGCCGCGCCCGGTCACGCGCCCCGTCACGCGCGACGCGCAGGACGTGACCGCAAACAAGGCGAATCGGCCTGCGGTGGGCGGCGACGGCAGGGGAAAGAGCCGATAACGGCCATTATCATAGCCTAGTAAGGGCAGGGCGGCAGTGCTAAACTCGAGGGGCGGGACTCCGGCAAGGAGGCGCCCGCCCCTCGAGGTGCAACGAATGGAGTTGCCGTGCTTCACTTCTCAATACCTGACCCGTACCCCGTTGATGACCCGGAGATGGTATGGGCGCTGTTCTGGCAGGTGGCATGGGTGCGGCTGTGGCTCGCTTACCTGGAGGCAGCTCGCAGCCTGAAATACCTGTCAGTTGAAGCGATTGCCTTTCACTTCAACTTCTTGGCCGTGATGGAGGCAGACGCCGCATACAAGGAGTTCGGCGGCCCCCCGTTGGGGCGCTTCAACCCTGCAATCGCGGCGGAAACGTTTGAGCGGGGCAAAGCGGCTCGCATGCCGAGCACGCTCGGCCGCAAGAAAGACGGCCCAGAAAAGCACATTGAGTTGCTCGGCGACTACGCGCGCTTTGTTACTGCGCCAAGTTCTTACGCGAGGACACAGGAAGTATTTTGCTTGGCTCAAGGTTGCTCGCTATCAACCCTTGCGCGGGCTCTGCGCTGGCACAAAAGGACTTTCGGAAGCGAGTTTGTGGCAAGCGAATTCTTGACAGATTAGTGACAGCGGAACCGCGCTACACTGGTGGCATAGGAGGAGGCCTGCCAATGGTAACGCCACGTCTGACCGTTTCACTCTCGCCTGAAGAGCGGCGCGTCCTGGCGGCTCTTTGCGAGCTTGACAAACGACCGCCTGTATTTGCTGTCCGGTGGCTGATTGCGGAGGAGGCAGAACGCCGCGGGCTTACACCCGCCCCACAGAACGCGAACGGCGGCGCCATGGATTCTAAGGCCCTGGGCGCCGCCATTCCCAACTAAGCACCTCTTCACCATGCCCGGACACAATGCCGCCCACGTCTGCGAAACGTGGGACGGCGGCCGACGGGCACAACGAAACGGAGCACTTACATGCTACCCCAAAGCCGGGGTGAATTCAAGCCCCACCGCGCCGCGGCGCACAGCGTGCCTATCTATGTGCCTGGCCGCGACAAGCCGATTGGCCATGTTTCGGGCGGCGCTTTCCGGAAGACGGTGCGCAGCTCGCTTCACTTCCTGCACAGGCCCCCAGCCATCGCCTTTGATATGAGCACCCTTCGCGACGCTCAGGGCGCCGGCGCGACCCGCGCTGTTGTCACTGACGCCGATACGGGCCGCGTCTACGGCGCCCCGCTCGAGCTGGTGCTCGCCTGCGGCTTCAGCGTCAAGCGCGGCCATGGGGCGCAATGGGCGCTGGGGCTGGCTTACTGGAGCGTCAACGGCGCGCCGTCCGAAATGGAAGCGCGTGAGGCGGCCCAGGCCGCGCAGAATTCGCAATTGAGCCTGTTTGAGCTGGGGGCGGCATGAAAGAGGCGCGGGACAACTTCCTGCAGGCGCTCTGGAGCGGGGGCGGCTACGCGTACTTCTGGCGCGTCAAGCCCGACGGGAGCAAGGAAACGCTTTGGTTCCCTGCGGAGCGCCTGCCGGCTGTGCCTGAAGCCTGGGCAGGGAGCAACGTCTATTTTGGCGTCAACACGACCGCACGCCCCGGCGACGCCCACAGCCGTGCACTGAAAGAGCCTGAGCCGAACAAGCCCAACGCGCCGATTGTGGCAGCGCTGGGAGCGCTCTACTGCGAGTGGGACGCCAAAGACTTTGACGGCTCCAAGGAAGCGATTCTTGCGCATATCGACGCCCTGTGGCGCCAAGGCGAGGGCCTGCCGTGGCCGTCGGTTCTGGTGGATAGCGGCGGCGGCTGGCAGGGCTACTGGCTTCTGGAAGAGCCGCTGCGCATCGACGATGCGAACCGCGCCCAGGTTGCCCACACCCAAGCCGAATGGGTGCGGCTGTGGGAAGGGGATGACAACGTCAAAGACCTTGCCCGCGTGCTGCGCTTGCCCGGCACACGCAACTTCAAGTACAGCCCACCGCGGCCGGTGACCTTCCACCCGGAATCGAAGCTCGAGCGCGTCTACAGCTGGGAGCAGCTGACCGGATGGATTCCAGAGCCGGCGCCCGCACCCGAGCGCACAACGGCGCCGCTGAAGGTAACCACGGCCGGCGGAGAGCGGGCCAAACGGTACGGCGCGGCGGCAGCGAATGGGGAGCTTACCCGCGTGGCCAATGCGCAGCCGGGCAATCGTAACTTCACCGTCAACCAGGCGGCATACCGTTTGGGGCGGCTTGTGGGCGGGGGCGTGCTTGACGATAAAGGGCTGGTGGACGCGTTGACACAGGCAGGGGTGCAAGCGGGCTTGCCCGAGAAGGAAGCACGCAAAGAGGCAACCAACGGCTTGACGGCAGGGCAGAAGAACCCCCGTGTTCTGCCTGCGCTGCAACCCCAGGCAAACGGCAACGGCAACGGCCACAGTGCGCCGCCTGCAGAGCCGCCGGCCGGCGATAGCGGGTCGCTTCCCAGCCTGGCGCCGGCGCACCGCAACGGAAGCACGCCCAAGCCTGAAATCCAGGTGAACAATCGGCAGCTCTCCGAAGTAGCCGGCGATGCGTTGCAGGCGATAGAGCTGCGCAACGGCGCCCACCCGCGCGCGCCCGTCCTGTGCACACGTGGCGGGCAGCTGGTGCGCGTGCTGCGCGAGGAGGCTGCAATCCAGTCGGTAGGCAAGGACCCGCTCAAAGCGATTCTGGCTCACTGCGCAACGTGGGTTGTGAAGACGCCCAAGCCCCAGAAGACAGGGGCGCCCGTGCTCGAGGTGCGGGAGACCTTCCCGCCAAAAGATGTGATTGACGTTGTGAGCGGGTGGGGAGAGTGGCCCACGTTGCCCAAGCTCGAGGGCATTGTGAGCACGCCCGTGCTGGCGGCCGGTGGGCAATGGGTGACGGAAGCGGGCTTCGATGCGTGCTCGGGGCTTTATCTGGTTGCAGGCGACCCCCAGCTGGCAGACACGACGCCCACGGCGGCGCGCGTCGAATGGGCGAAGCGGTTGATTCTGGAAGAGCTGTTGGGCGACTTTCCCTTTGTCGACGATGCAAGCCGAGCGCATGCCGTGGGGCTGCTCTTGCTGGGCTTTGTGCGCCATGCAATCGACGGCGCAACCCCCTTGCACCTGGTGGACGCGCCCACGCCGGGCACGGGCAAGGGGCTGCTGACAAGCGTCTGTTGTCTGCCTGCCGCCGGCGCAGAGCTGGCCAGTATGAGCGCCGGCCGCGATGATGAAGAGTGGCGCAAGCGCCTGACTGCGAAGCTGGCAGAGGGCGCAACGCATATCAACCTGGACAACCTGAGCGGCACGCTTGACAGTGCTTCGCTGAGCGTGGCACTGACCCAAAGCGTATGGGGTGACCGTGTGCTTGGCTCAAATGCGACGGTGCGCGTGAAGGTGCGCACCATTTGGAGCGCGACCGCAAACAACCTGAAGCTTTCCGACGAAATCCGCCGCCGTTGCGTCTGGATTCGGCTTGACGCCAACGCAGAGCGGCCGGAAGAGCGGACGGGCTTCCGGCATGCGGACCTGGTGGGCTGGGCGCATGCGCACCGCGCCGAGCTGGCAACGGCCGCCGTTGTGCTGGTGCGCCACTGGCAGGAGCAGGGCGCTCCCGCCGGCGGCGGCACAAAGGGCAGCTTCCAGGCCTGGGCGCGCACGATTGGGGGCATACTCGCCGCTGCGGGGATTCCGGGCTTTCTGGCCAACGAGCGCGAGCTTTATGAGACGGCGGCCACTGACGCCCAGGCCATGCGCGCATTCGTGGCGGCCTGGGCGGAACGGCATGGGTCGAACAAGGTGACGGTTGCGGAGCTGATGCCGCTCGCGAGCACGCCCGACGCACCGGCGGCAGAGGCGGGCCACCCAGCCGGCCCCGAAGGGCTTTTGGACGCGCAGCTTGGCGCAGGGCCGCCCCGAGCACGGGCTATCAAGTTGGGGCACATTCTGGGCGCGCACATGGACCGCGTCTTTTCCATTGAACACGCCGACGGTGGCCCAGCTCTGCTGAAAATCAGCAGGGGTGGCAAAGCGAAGGGCGTGCAGCAATGGCAGCTCGCGGCTGCGCTGGTGTAGGGCGTAGGGTGTATTGGATTCACCCTATTCCGGCGGTTTCTCTCGAGTGCAAGCCCCTCTGGGGTGTATTGGGTGTATTGGATTGGGCTACCCTTGCGTGGGAAATGATGACCTCAATCACGCGTGTTAGGAGCGGTTGGAAATCAATACACCCAATACACCCCAGCAAGGCCGCTACTCGAGAGAAACTCGGATAACGGGGCGAATCCAATCCACCCCAATACACCCCAGCGGGGCTTGGCAGAAGTGACGAAGCAACAAAGGCACAGAACAGGAGAGGGAGAGCATGGCAAGCGTGTTTGAGACTTACCGGCAGCGGGCGCGGGAGATTGATACAAAGTCCCGCGCCCAGGTGGAAGCAGTCAAGCAAAACCCGTCATGGTCCGACGTGGGCCGGCGGCAGCAGCTCGCCCAGATTGAAGCGCAGCGGCGCGCCGACGTGGAGCGGCTGCAGGAGGAAGCACGCGGCGCTGCCCAGCTGCGCAAGAAGACGGTTGACAAGCAGCTGCTGCAGGTGCGCGCCGATGCGGTGGCCAAGCGGCGCGAGCTGCTCGGCGATGAGGTGCTCGTTGACCTGTACCGCCGGCGCCTGGAGCTGCTCAGTGCGAACGCAATTGGCCGCTGGGCGCAAGAGGCAGCCGAGGGCTGGGAGCGGGCGATTGTGACGGAATACGGCGCCCTGGAGCTCGACCAGCGCGCCCAGGCGAGCAAGGGCGAAGTTGACCGGGAGCATTCAAAGGCGGCCCAGCTGCTCGAGACCCTGAGCGCGCCGGCGCCCGACGTGCAGGCGCTTGAGCAGGAAGCACGCGAGCTCGAGCGCACAGAAGAGACGGTCGCCGGCTTTGACGGTGAGGCCGTGCGCGCCCGCGATGCCGCAAACCTGGGGGTAAGCGCGAAGTACTACGTACCGTTCCAGTGAGCCTGGCGGGCGCCGCCTGGGAGGGGACCTTGGCAGAAAATGGCAGTCTGACGCCCAAACAACACGCGGCGCTTGCGGCGCTGGTGCACCCGGCAAACCGGACCATCGGCGCGGCGGCAGAGGCGGCGGGCGTTCCTGAGCGCACGCTATACCGATGGCTGGAAGCACCGGAGTTTGTGACGGCGCTTGAAGCGGCCCAGGCGGCGGCCGTGGGCGGCGCTGTGCGCACGTTGGCGGCTCTGGCGACGGAAGCCGCCGGCACGCTTGGGGAGCTGCTGGGGGCGGGATATGCCCCCAGCGTGCGCCTGCGGGCGGCTACGGCGATACTGGAAGACGTGCTGCGCTTGCGGGAGCATCTTGAATTTGAAGAGCGCTTGCGCAAGCTGGAGGAACAGCAATGAGACGGGAGGGCCGCTTGCGCAAGCTGGAAGAGGAACGCAAGGCAGAGGCGCCGACAAGGGTACAGGTGCTTGCGCCCGGAGCTGAGCCGGGAACGTGGCGCGACGGCGCAGGGCGCATTTGGCGTGAGGAAGAGCTTGTCGACGAAGCGGGCCTGACGCGAATCCGCATCGTCTACGTAGACTGGTCGACCATGAAGCCGCTCACTGAAACGGGCGCGCCGCTTGCTCTCGAGTGAGAGGATGACCATCGACCTGATGACGCGACACGAGCGGCAGCCGGGCACGCGCACCCCCAAGGGGCTTGCATTTGCGCTTCCAGTGCGCTATACTAGACTATGATATTAACCCTTATCGCAGTCTAACGAACAGGAGCGCAGGCCATGGCAACCGAGCTGGCACGGATGGACGCAAACCCCTATGCCCCCGTTGTGGCGCTGGTGACTGACGCTGTGACTTCGGTCCATACTCGCCGCGCCTATGCACGGGCGCTCTCTGACTTCCTGAACTGGTGGGACGGCGCCGGCCGGCCGCAGCTCACAAAGGCGACGGTGCAACGCCATGTTGCGGCCCTGCGCGCCGAAGGGCGGGGCGCAAGCACGATTAATCAGCGGCTGGTGGCCATTCGCAAGCTGGCCAGGGAAGCGGCAGACAACGGCCTGATTGACCAGGCGACGGCGGCGGCTATCGGGCGCGCCGAAGGGGTGCGCAGTGAGGGGCGCCGCCTTGGGAACTGGTTGACCCGCGACCAGGCGCAAACGTTGCTCGAGCTTCCCAACACCGCCACGCTAAAGGGGCTGCGCGACCGTGCTCTACTCGCTGTGCTCCTGGGCACGGGCATTCGGCGCGAAGAGTGCGCCGGCCTGACTGTGGAGCACCTGCAGCAGCGCGAGGGGCGTTGGGTGCTCGTGGACCTGGTGGGCAAGCGGCAGAAGCTGCGCAGCGTACCTGTACCCAGCTGGGCAAAGTATGCGCTTGACGCGTGGCTTGTGGCGGCAGGTATCCGCTCGGGGCTGGTCTTCCGGGCAACGCGGCGGGGCGGCCATTTGCAGGCCCACGGCATGACGGCGCAGAGCGTCTTTGAGGTTGTGCGCGAGTATGCGGCGCGCCTGGGCGTTGACGTGCGGCCGCATGACCTGCGGCGCACCTATGCCAAGCTTGCGCACAAGGGCATGGCGCCGATTGAACAGATTCAATTGAGCCTGGGCCATTCCAGCGTGCAGACTACCGAACGCTATTTGGGCGTGACGCAGGACTTGACCACGGCGCCTTGTGACGTGCTCGGGCTGCGGCTGTAGGACGCGCGCCAAGCCCCGTAGAGCCGCTATAGGCGCTCTACGGCACAGTTTGAGGCACACAGACGCCTTGCAGCGTCCTGGGGCTTCTGTGGGGCTTGCAGTGGGCTTTGAAGCGTGCTATTGTGATGCGCAGAAAAGAACGCCCGCCGGCAGTGCGACCAACACTCCCGACGGGCTAGGCCGCTACCGTGAGCAAAGCACGGCGGGCTTCTGTGGGGCATTCTACCACGGAACAACCGTTCTACCTTCGCTCACGGCCAGGCCGTGGGCGTTTCTGTTTCCGTGACAGAAGGACGGCGGGCCTGTGCAGACCCAAACCGTGGTACCCCCGACAGGACTCGAACCTGTGCCTTCGGCTCCGGAGGCCGACGCTCTATCCACTGAGCTACGGGGGCATGGGGTTTGGCGCAACCAGAGCGAGTATGCCATACACCGGCGCGCCCGGCAAGATCGGGGCGCGCTTCCACCCCTTTGCGGCGTGCGATCTCCCGCAGTGCCGTCCGGCTGCCGGCCTGCTGCGCCTCTGTTATAATTCCCGCATGTATCTGAACCGCGAGTACAAACCACGCCGCCGCGCCAAGGGCATGGCGCGCTTCTGGCCCCTCTACCTGCTCCTGCTCGTTGCCATTCTTGTCTACGAACAGTGGGACGACCACGAGAGCGAAGGCTCGTGGCTCTTCCGCTCCTTTGGCGGCCCCACTCCCACCGCCACGCTGTGCGCCGCCTCCTTCCTGGTGGACGCGCAGACGGCGCTCGCCGCCGGCCAGTTCGAAACCGCAATCGACGCGCTCGACCGCGTGGTCGAGATGGACCCCACTAACGCCGACGCCCACGTCGAGCTCTCACGTCTGCACCTGATCTTTCTCGACGCCGCCGCCTCGCTCGCCGAGGCAGAGCGCGCCGTCGAGCTGGCGCCCGAAGACCCGGAAGCGCTCAACACGCTGGCCCGCGCCCAGGACTGGGTGGGCGAGTACGATGACGCCATGGACAGCGCCCTGACGGCGCTCGACATCGACCCCAACAACGCCACCACGCTGGCCACCATCGCCGAAATCTACACCGACGTCGGCAACTGGGAGACGGCAGGCGAGTACATCGACCAGGCGCTGGCCATCGACCCGCGCAACGTGCTTGCCCTGCGCAACAAGGCCTATCTGCTCGAGCGGCAGGGCAGCTACACCGAGGCCGTCGCCGCCTACCAGGCCGCACTCGACATTGCCCCCGCCCGCTTCGACCTCTACATCGAGAAGGCGCGCCAGTACCGCGTGGGCCTGCTCGACTACGAGGCCGCCAATCAGGCCTACAGCAGTGCGGTGGAGGTCTACCGTTCGGTCGTGACGCTCGACGCGCTGGGCGACGGCCTCTACAACGCCGGCGACCACCTGGCGGCGGTGCAGAAGCTGCGCGAGGCCGTTGAGTTGGACCCCGACTACGCGCCGGCACAGGTGCACCTGGGCATGGCGCTCTACGCACGCCGCAACTACGAGGACGCGGTGACTGCGCTGGAGCGGGGGCTGCCGGTATTGGGCGACAGCGCGCGCATCGAGCAGATCTATACCGCCGGGCTGGCCTACGTCTACAAGGACCCGCCCGAGTGTGACAAGGCCGAGCCATGGCTGCGCAAGGCGCTGGAGGTGGACCCGGAGAGCGGCCCGGCGCTCGAAGGGCTGCGCGCGTGCGGTCTGGCGTCGGCGGGCGCTCCCGGCTAGAATTCCTCTCGACTGCTTCCAGATTGCTCCCGCGCTGGGCACGCCGTCGCGCTGACTGCAGGGCGCTGGCGCGCAAACTCCCAGCGACGGCAACACGCGCTCGCGCCCCTCTGCCGCAGCGAATGGCTAAACCACACCACCTGCGCCCGCCATGAGCCTGAAACGGATTCGCCTCAAATCCGAGCTGCCCAAACAGGCCACCTATCAGGCGGGGTCGCGACGCGTCACCATGCCGCCCTCCAGCGCCGTGATCAGCACTGCGGGAACACCCGGCGACGCCGCCGGCGCGGGCACGGTCGATACGGCGCGGCGGCTTGCCGAGCGCACCACCACCACCAAGCGCCGTCTGCAGCGGCGCGCCACTCCCTTCGAAATCCTCCAGCAGCCGCTGCTGATGGCCGGGCGCAAGGTCTTCGACCTGCGCGGCTTCCTGATCGTGATTGGCATCACGGGGTTGGTGCTGCTCCTGCCGCCGCCGGCCGGCCTTTCGGCAGAGGGGCACCGGGCGCTGGCGCTCTTCGTCTTCACCGGCCTGATCCTGGCGCTGGAGCCGGCGCCGCTGCCGATCTCGGCGCTGCTGGTGCCCGTCGCGCAGGTGATGCTGGGCATCGACACCGTCACCGGCGCCTTTCAACCCTTTGGCCAGCCCTCCGTCTTCCTGATCCTCACCAGCCTCTTTCTGGCCGAAGCGCTGCGCAAACATGGCCTGACCCGCCGCCTGGCGCTGAGCGCAATTGTGGTCAGCGGCGGCCGGCTGCCCGCGCTGCTCCTAAGCCTGATGGTGCTCACCGGTTTTCTGAGCATGTGGGTGCAGAACACGGCCACCACCGCCGTGCTGCTGCCGGTGGCGATCACGATTGCCCAGCGCATCCCCGGCGCCGACGACGGGCGGCGCGCCCTGCCGCTGCTGATTCTGGCCGTGGCCTATGGCGCCAGTGTGGGCGGCCTGGCCACCATCGTTGGCAGCGGCGAGAACGCAATTGCCGCCGGCGCCCTCAACGCCGTCTCGCCCTTTGGCTTTGTCGACTGGATGCTCTATGCCCTGCCTGTGACGGTGATCCTGCTGCCCATGAGCTGGTTCCTGATTGTGCGCAGCCACAACACGCCCAACGCCCGCATCGACACCGCGCCCGTGCAGGGCGAAATCGAGCGCATGGGGCCGCTCTCGGGTTCGGAGCGCGAGATTCTGGCCGTGATGCTGATCGCCGTGCTGCTCTGGATCTTTGGCGAAGGAGTGGCGCGCCTGCTGGGGCTGCCGGCGACGGCATTGAGCAGCGTGATTGTGGCGATTGGCGCCGTGGCCTACCTCTCGTTCAGCGAAATTGTCGACTGGAACGACATGAAGGGCGTCAACTGGGGCGTCTTTCTGGTGATTGGCGCCGGCTTTACCCTGGGCGATGCGCTGGAGAAGACCGGCTTCAACGACTGGGTGGCGCAGCTGGCGCAGCCGCTGCTGAGCGCGCTGCCCTTTGCGGTGACGCTCTTTGTAGTGGTGGGCATCGCCTTCCTGATCACCCAGTTCATCAATGATGTGACGCTGGGCGCGATCTTCTCGCCAATCCTGATTGCGCTCTCGCAGGCGGTTGGCATACCACCGGCGCGGTTGGTGGTGCCCACGATCATCGCCGTGGGGCTGGCCTATGCGCTGCCCAGCGCCTCGGCACGCATGGCGCTGGTGGCGGTGACGGGCGCGGTGGATCGGCGCGAGATGCTGCGCACGGGTCTGGTGGTGGGCATCCCGTCGATGCTGGTGGTCTATCTCTTCTTCTTGCTGCTGACGGCGTTGGGGTGGATCTGATCGAGAAGCGAGAAGCGAGAGGCTGGTGGGCGAGGTTAGGGGTGCTACGGCGCGTGGGGTGAGGGGCGCCGCTTCAAGCGGGTGAGGAGGGGGAGATGCGCATCTGGTTGGTGGGGGCGGATCAGGCAGGGACGGCGGTGCTGCGCCAACTGCGCAAAAACCCGGCGATCGAGGTGGTGGTGAGCGACAGCACCGAGCGCCCACGCGCCGTGACCGAGCGCGTGATCGACAAGGTGCAGTACGTGGAGAGCGTCAATTCGGTCAACATCAACCAACTGGCGCGCCGCTTGCGGCCCGACCTGATTGTGATCGACCGCGGCGCGCTGCAAAAGGGCCTTGGCCGCGTGCCGGCCGGCGCGGCCTTTGTCGAATCGCTGCAGGAAGAGATGGCGGCCGCCAGCGAGTTTCCCTGTCTCGTGATCTAGGACGAGCGAGAAGCGAGAAGCGAGAAGACAGCAGTCGCCGACTCGACTTCTCAGTTCCAGTGCGCATGGTCGCCGATGGCTGTTCTCTCGATTCTCGATTCTCGATTCTCGATGCCGTCTCGCTTCTCGCTTCTCGCTTCTCGCTCGCTTCTCATGCCCATGCCAGATTCGTTCGATTCCAACCCGGAGATTCCCCACAACCTCGACCTCTATCGGGTCGAGGGATTTTCCGGTATGCGGCGCGAGCTGCTGACGCTGCACGAGTGGCTGACCGGCGGCGACGACCTGCCCGCGATCGCCATCAGTGGCGAACAGGGCGCCGGCAAGAGCAGCCTGGCCACCGCCGTGGCATGGAATCACCTGCACACCTTCAGCGATGGCGTGCTGCGCGTGGGGCCGGCCGGCGCCGCACCCTTCCGCCTTTACGACGTGGTGCGCGGGCTGGACATCGTGTTCGGCACCACAATGACGCGCGCCAGCACCGACCGCTGGGGCGTCGCCATCCTCGAACAGCTCTACCGGCGCAAGCGACTGCTGATCCTGGACAAGCTGGCCGGCGCCACCGAGAGCGAAATCCGCACCCTCGTCGACATCATCGGCCACCTGCACGAGAGCGGGGGTGGCTCGCGCGTGCTGCTCATCGACCGCAACTTTCAGCCCGGCATTGCCGAACTGGTGCGCACGCAGCATGTGCGGCTGGGCGGCCTTGCGCTCGAGGATGTGCCCACCTTCATCCAGCGCCGCGGCCCGGCCGACGTGCAGCCGTTGATGCTGCCGCGCGCCGCCGACCTGCACGCCCTCACCGGCGGCTCGCCGCTGGCCATGCGCCTGGTGATGGGCATGGTGCGCGACTTTGGCTGGGACGACCTGGCCATGATCCTGCGCGACCTGGGACCGGCGGCCGAAGTGGCAGCCGCATCCCAGCCCGCATCCGCCGTCGCCGACATCCACCAGATCGCCGCTCTCGCCATCGAGACGCTGGCCAACACCCATCCCCACGTCGGTCCCTTGCTCGACCGTATGGTGACCGCGCGCGGCGGCGCCAGCGACCAGGCGATAGAGGAACTCTTCTGGAGCGACCTGGGCAGCGCCGCCGCACGCGAGCGCACGCTGGGCGAGCTGACGGCGCGCGGCATCGTCGAGCGCGACGGGTGGCGGCGGCGCTACGTGCTGCACCCAGTAATCCGCCGCTATCTGGAGCAGAACGCCGCCATGCTGGGCGAGCAGTGGGAGCGCCGTCACGCCCAGCACTACCTGGGCACGGTGGAGAGCTACCTGACCTTGCCGCTGGAGCGCTGGGCCGAGGTGGATGTGGAGTGGGGCAACGTCTTCAAGGGCGCCGACTGGTGCCAGCAGCGCGTCGAGCGCATCTGGCAGCGGCGCGCCTCCGAGATCATCGCCGACCCCACGCTCGACAACGCCACGCTGCAGATTCCGCCCGAGGTGCAGCTCGACGCCGCCGAAATTCGCGAAGACCTGCGCCTGGTGCGCGATTACGGGCTGGCGCTGGCGCACTACGCCTTCTGGCGCCACCCGCCGGGCAGTCTGGCCTGGCTGGCGGCTGGCGCCGTCGCCGCTGCCGCCCTGGCCGACCAGCGCGACTTTGGCTGGTTCCTGATGAACATCGGCCGCCAGCACTTCTTTATGGGCGAGTTGGAACGCGCCCTGCCCTGGTTTGAACGCGCCCGCGCCATCTTCGACCCGCGCGACCTGCTCGATGAGCTGGCCTACGTCTACACGGACCTTGGCACCTCGCTGCGCATCCTGGACCAGTCGCGCCGGGCGCTCGACTACTTCAACGCCGCCTTCGACTGCGTGGCGCAGCTGGGCGACCAGCAGGGGCTGGCCACAGCGAGCATGAATCTGGGCAGTGCCTACTACAGCGTCAGCAACTTCGACCGCGCCCTGCTCGAGCACCGCAAGGCGCTGCGCATTGGCGTGCGCCGCAACGACCACGGCCTGATCGGCGCCGCGCTCAACAATATGGGGCTGGCGCTCGAGGCGATGGAGCGGCTCGACGACGCCCTGCGCGCCTACGAGGGCGCACTGCTCGAGTTTGGCCAAACGCACGACCGCATCGGCGTCAGCGCCGCCTACAACAACCTGGGCAGCGCCTGCTACGCCCGCCAGGATTACACCCACGCCCTGGCCTGGTACGAGAAGGACCTGGCGCTGCTCACCGAGCGCGGCGCCTGGACGGATATGGCGGCCACGCTGCACAATCTGGGCCATGTCGCCGTCGAGATGAACGAGCCGGCGCGCGCCCGCGCCTATTTTGAGCAGAGCCGCGACCTCTACGCCGCTTTCGAGCTGCTCGACTACGTGGCCGAAGAGCAGGAGATGATCGACGGTCTCGACGCTCAGCAGCAGCAGCAGGAACAGCCCGCCCCCCAGCCGGGCTTCTTCCGCCGCACCTTTGGCAAAGGCTGAGCCGGGGCAAACGCACCCGGCACTCCATCCCCGCCCCCCTGCAACCCCCGCGCCCCCTCCCGCCGGCAGTTCGTTCACTTGGGAGTCGCCATGCGTATGCGTCGTCTGCTTGTGCGGGCCGGTGCGCCGGCTCTGGCTTTGCTGCTGCTCTTCGGTTCTGTGCTCTACGCACAGGAAGCTGAATCCTCCGCGCCTGTTGTTCCGGTCGAAAACGCCGCCATCGACGCCGCGCTGGGCAGCGCCTTCACCTACCAGGGCATCCTGGAGGAGGGCGGCTCGCCGGCAACCGGCGCCTATGACTTCCAGTTCGCACTCTTCAACGCCGCCTCGGGCGGTACGCAGCGCGGCAGCACGCTGACTCGCATCGACGTCGCCGTGACGCGCGGCGCTTTCAGCGTGCTCCTCGACTACGGCGACATCTTCGGCAACGAGCAGCTCTACCTGCAGATTAACGTGCGCCCGAGCGTCTCCAGCGGCGCCTTCACTGCGCTGGCGCCGCGCCAATTGCTGACGGCTGTGCCACAGGCGCGCTACGCCGCACGCGCCAACTCGGCGGCGTCGCTGCGCCTGCCCTTTGTGGGCGCCGTCAACACAAGCCAGGTTGCCTTACGGATCGACAACGCTGGCGGCGGCGGTGCAGCCGAACTGAGCGCCAACAACAACAACTTCGTGCTCGACCTCCGCAGCGCCGGCCCCGGCGTTGTCCTTGGCATGACGAGCAACCCCAATTCAGTCTTCGCCAATCTCCTTGCGCACCACGATGGCCCCGAGGGCTTTGTGGCCATGTTTGAGCAGAACAACGCCGCCAATCCCGATGGCGCGCTCTTTGCGCGCGCCCGCGGCAGCGGCTATGCCGCGCGCTTCTCGTACGAAGGGAGTGTGGCGGGCACAGGCCTCTTTGTGCAGGACTTCAGCCCTGTGCAGGGCAGCTATGCCGCCGTACTGCAAGGAGACGTCGCGATCACCTCCTCCAGCGCGCCCACGGCACCGGGCAACCTGAGCGTGGCCGGCACCCTGAGCAAGGCGGCCGGCTCGTTCCGCATCGACCATCCGCTCGACCCCGAGCACCAGTACTTGCAGCACTCGTTCGTCGAATCGCCCGACATGATGAACGTCTACAACGGCAATGTGACGCTCGACGGCGCAGGCGAAGCGACTGTGACACTGCCGGCCTGGTTCGAGGCGCTCAACCGCGACTTCCGCTATCAGTTGACGGCGATCGGCGCGCCGGGGCCGAACCTCTACATCGCGCAGCAGGTGCAGGGCAACAGCTTCCGCATCGCCGGCGGCGCACCGGGTTTGCTGGTTTCGTGGCAGCTCACAGGCATCCGCCACGACCCCTACGCCGAGGCCAATCGCATCGAGGTTGAGGTGCCCAAGGTGAACGAGGAGGTAGGCACCTATCTGCACCCGACGGCGTGGGGCATGCCCGCGTCGCGCAGCCTTGCGGCGACCATGTACGGCGCTGCGTCGGTGCCGACCGTGCGATTGCCGCCGACAACCGACGCAGGGAGCGCACCATGAAGCGCGCACTCTGCCTTGCGCGCAGGCGGGCGGCCCTTGCTCTGGTGATCGCGCTGGCGCTGCTGAGTCTGGCGGCAAGCCACGCCACCGTGGTGCGCGGCTTTGCGCTGAGCGCCGGCGGGGGGCGCAGCAGCGGCGGCGCCTTTGCGCTGACGGGCGCAACGGGGCAGCCGGTGGCCACAGTCAGCAGCGGAGGCGCTTTCCGCCTCACCGGCGGGCTGCTGGGGCCAGTGGCTGGCCAACCGGTCTACCTGCCTGTGGTGCGCCGGTAGGCAGTCGGCCCGCACGCAGGGGGTGGCGAGCGCCATCTCATACAGAACGCAAACGCGCCGGGCGGCCTGCCCGGCGCGTTTCTCTCTGTTTGCAGATGCAAACAGGAGCCTTGCCAACTTGCGCCCACTGCGCAGCTTGGCTATGATAGGCCCGTTAGCACTCTCGCATTGAGAGTGCTAACGGCAAGCCTCCCGCCACCTGTCGAGTTTCGACTGCGCCGGATGTGCCGGCTCGCAGCGCGTTCATCCGGCCCACCTCGGGCCAGTCCCTTCCGTTTTGAACATACAGTCTTGAACATTCAGTCTTGAACACTCAGTCTTGAAGGAGAACACCATGAACCTGAAGCCGCTGGGCGATCGCCTGGTTGTGCAGCCCGTCGAGCAGGATGAGCAGACCGCGTCGGGCATCTTTCTGCCCGAAACGGCCAAAGAGAAGCCGCAGCAGGGTGAAGTGATTGCCGCCGGCCCCGGCGCCCGCAACGAAAAGGGCGACCGCGTCGCGCTGGAAGTCGCCGTGGGCGACCGCGTGCTCTATGCCCGCTACTCCGGCACCACCGTCAAGCTGAACGGCAAGGAATACCTGATTCTGAAGGAAACCGACGTTCTCGCCATCGTCGAGAAGTAGTCGAGCAGGAACTGCCGAGCAGGATTTGCGCCGCAGGGGTTGAGAGCAACCCCGCCGTACCTATTGTCTCTATTGCGCAGCACACGACAACCCGGATTCACCGGATTCATCCGATCCGTTAAGGAGAACGTTTTCCATGGCCAAGCAGATCATCTTCGAGGATGATGCCCGACGCGCCCTCAAGGCCGGCGTCGACGCCCTCGCCAATGCCGTCAAGACCACCCTCGGCCCCAAGGGGCGCAATGTTGCCCTGGACAAGAAGTGGGGCAGCCCCACGGTAACCCACGACGGCGTCACCGTTGCCAAGGAAGTGGAACTGGCCGACCCGTTTGAGAACATGGGCGCCCAGTTGCTCAAGGAAGCCGCCACCAAGACCAACGACGTCGCCGGCGACGGCACCACCACCGCCACCGTGCTGGCCCAGTCGATCGTCAACGAAGGGCTCAAGAACGTCACCGCCGGCGCCAACCCGATGATGATTCAGCGCGGCATTGCCACCGGCCGCGACGCCATCGTCGCCTCGCTCAAAGAGATGGCCACCCCGGTTTCGGGCAAGGATGCCATCGCCCAGGTCGCCAGCATCTCGGCCGCCGACAAGGCCATCGGCGCCCTAATCGCCGACGTGATGGACAAAGTGGGCAAGGACGGCGTCATCACCGTCGAAGAGAGCAAGGGCCTTGAGTTCGAGACCGAGTACGTCGAGGGCATGCAGCTCGACCGCGGCTACCTCAGCCCCTACTTCGTCACCAACTCCGAGCGCATGGAGGCCGTGATCGAAGACCCCTACATCCTGATCACCGACAAGAAGATCAGCAGCGCCCAGGACATCGTGCCGGCGCTCGAGAAGCTGATCCAGGTGAGCAACCGCAACGTCGTCATCATCGCCGAAGACGTCGACGGCGAGGCGCTGGCCACGCTCGTGCTCAACAAGCTGCGCGGCATGATCAACGCCTTGGCCATCAAGGCCCCCGGCTTTGGCGACCGCCGCAAGGCCATGCTGCGCGACATTGCCATCCTCACCGGTGGCCAGGTCATCACCGAAGAGCTCGGCCGCAAGCTCGAGAGCGTCATGATCAGCGACTTCGGCCGCGCCGCCAAGATCGTCAGCACCAAGGACGAGACCACCATCGTCGACGGCGCCGGCGAGACGAGCGAGATCAAGGCCCGCATCGACCAGATTCGCGCCGAGACCGACGCCAGCACCAGTGACTACGACCGCGAGAAGCTGCAGGAGCGCCTGGCCAAGCTGGCCGGTGGTGTGGCGATCATCCGCGTGGGCGCCGCCACCGAGACCGAGCTCAAGGAGAAGAAGCACCGCGTGGAAGACGCCCTGAGCGCCACCCGCGCCGCAGTCGAAGAAGGCATCGTCCCGGGCGGCGGTGTGGCGCTGATCAACGCCCTGCCCGCGCTCGACGACGTCAAGCTCGAAGGCGACGCCGCCACCGGCGTGCGCATCCTGCGCCGCGCCCTCGAAGAGCCCATGCGCATGATCTCGGCCAACGCCGGGCTCGACGGCGCAGTGGTGATCGAGAAGGTGCGCACCCTGCACTCCGACAAGAAGAGCAACGTCGGCTACGATGTGATCGAGAACACCTACGTCGACATGCTGGACGCCGGCATCATCGACCCGGTGAAGGTCACCCGTTCGGCGGTTGAGAACGCCTGCTCGATCGCGGCGATGATCCTGACCACCAGCGCGCTGGTGACGGACATCCCCGAGAAGGACAAGGCGCCGGCGATGCCTGGCGGCGGCATGGACATGTAGTTCTGCGCCCACGCGCACGAACAGTATGAAGAGAGGGCGGCCCGCTGGGGTCGCCCTCTTGTTTTATGACGCAGCGCGTCGGGCGTATACTTGTCGTAAGGTGGACGCCGTTGTCCACCCGAAGTGAAGGAGAAACAAACGATGCGTACCTGGATTGGGCTGTTTTTGCTGGTGCACGGGCTGATTACGGCAGCAATTTCGGCGGGAACGTTTGCAGGGGGCGAGGGGGTGCCCAACCCGGCGTGGCTGGCTTGGTGGCCGCGGGCGCTGGGGCAATCATGGCTGCCGGCGCGTTTTGGCGCGCTGGGCGCGGCGCTGTGGCTGGCGGGCGGGCTGCTGCTGATCTCGGCCGGCCTGGGTGTCTTTGGGCTTGTGATTCCCGCCGGCTGGTGGCGCGGGCTGGCGGTTGGCGGCGCTGCGATCTCTCTGGTGGCGCTGCTGCTCTATACGCACCCCTACTATGTGCTTGGGTTTGGCCTGAATATGGCAATTCTGACTGCGCTGCTCTGGGCGCAGTGGCCCAGTGTACAGACGATCGGAGCGTAACGCCATGCTTAACGAACAGACAGTGATTTTCCTGATCTTCGGCGCGCTCGTGCTGGCGCTCTGCCTCTGGCGTCCCCATGCAGGGCGCATCTTCCTGGGTATCTTCTTCGCGCTGATGGCCGCCGTACACGTGGTGATCGTGCTGACAAGTCCCGGGTTGTATGCGGCGATTGCCACCACAACGTGGTTTCCGCCCTACCGCTGGTTCTTTGGCGAAGTGGTGGCACGGTCGCCGGTCTTCTTTGGCCTGCTGGCCGGCGCCGCCGAACTGGCCATCAGCCTGCTGATCCTAAGCAAGGGGCGGGCGGTGCGGATGGGTCTGCTGGGCGGCCTGCTCTCGCAGGTTGCGATCTTTGGCATTGGCATTGAATCGTTGGGCTGCCTGCTGATTGCGGCTGCATTCGTGGTGCTGCTGCGCTACGACTACCCGCACTCGCTGTGGGAGATGATTGCCGGGCTGTTCCACCGCCACCCGCCGGCGCCGCAGCCGCGCTAGATTCATTCCACGATCGAATCCACAGATTTCGTCAACCCTTCTCTCTGATCCTGCAGAATTTCCGGCGAAGATTCCAGTGCGGCAGCACTTTGGGCCGGGGCAGGCGCGATTTCGGTGCGGCGCAGCAGCGCGTCGAGCACACCCTGGCTGGTGCGCGCGTCCAGCACGTCAAGGCCCAGAGCGCGGGCGAAGACGATGCCGTCCACGGCCAGGCGCAGCACGGTGGCCTCGATGGGGTCCATGCCGTCTTCGATTGCGGCGCGCTGGCTCTCGGCAAACGCGTGCCGAATGCGCTCGAGCACGCGGTGGCGGCCCAGGATGCGGGGGTCCGCCGCCACCACCGCCGCCAGCAGCGGCACCAGCTGCGTATCCTGGTGGTGAACGGAGAAGACGGCGCGCATGTAGGCGCGCAGGCGGCGTCCGGGGGCACCGGGCGGCTCGGCCTCCAGCTCCTCGGCCAGGCGCCCGTCAAAGAGCGCGATCACTTGGTCGATCAGCCCCACCAGCAGCGCCTCCTTGCTGGGAAAGTGGTGGAGCACGCCGCCCTTGGTAATGCCCGCCTCCTGCGCCACGGCGTCGATGGTGAAGGCGCCCACGCCCAGGCGCACAAGCACCTGCGCTGCGGCGCGCAGCACCGTCTCGCGGGTCTGCAGAGCCTCGGCTTTGGTCCGGCGCATGGCTCAGCTCCCGATTCAGGCCGGCTGCAGGGCGCGCGCCGTCAGCGCTGCGGGCAGCCCGCCCTTGGGATAGATCGTGCCGGCCACGCCCACCTTCACGGACTGTGGCGCCCGCACCTGCACGTGGCAGCGCTGCAGGATGGTGGCGAGCAGCAGCACCCCTTCCATCATGGCAAAGCCGTTGCCGATGCAGATGCGCGGCCCGCCGCCAAAGGGGATGTAGGCGTCGGCAGGGGGCAGCTCGGCCTTGGGCGCAAGCCAGCGCTCGGGCCGGAATGCGCCAGGCTCGTTGAACCAGCGGGCGTCGCGCTGCACAATCCAGGGGCTCATCCAGATGTAGGTGCCGGCGGGCACAGCGTAGCCGCCGATCTGCACATCCTCGTTGGCGATGCGGTTGTGCACCCAGGCCGCCGGGTAGGAGCGCAGCGATTCCTTGAGCACGGCGTTGGTGTAGGGCAGCTTCTGCACATCCTCGAAGGTGGGGGTGCGCCCCTGCAGCACGCAGTCGATCTCCTCTTCAAGTCTCGCATAGGCATCCGGGTTCTGCGAGAGCAGCATCCAGCTCCACGAGAGCATGTTGGCGGTGGTCTCGTGGCCGGCCAGGTAGAGCGTGCGCAACTCGTCGAGCAGCTGCTCCTCGCTCATGGGTGCACCTTCGTCGTCGCGGGCGGCCATCAGCGCCGCCAGCAGGTCGGCCGTGCTGCTCTCGCCTGCCGCGCGTTCGGCAATGATGGCGCGCAGGCGGCGGTTGATCAGCTCGACGGCGCTGGACATCTGCATGCGCGAGAGGGTGGGCACAAAGCTGGGCAGCAGCGCGTCCAGCCCGCTCATCTCGGCGCTCAGACCGCGCATCATGGCGTCGAAGGCCTCGGCCGCCTCTTTGGCGTCGTGCGCCACGTCGACGTGGAAGAGCGCCATCATGATGATGCGCTGGGTAAGCAGCATCATCTCCTCGTAGATGTCGCGCTCGCTGCCGGGCTCCCAGGCTGCGATGTGGTCTTGAGTGAGCGCGACCATCAGGTCGGCGTACTGGCCCAGGGCATGGTGCTGGAAGGCGGGCGCAACGAGCTTGCGCTGCCGCTTCCACAGGTCGCCTTCGCTCATCACCAGCCCGTTGCCCAGAATCTTGCGCATGGCATAGGTGGACATGCCCTTGCCGTAGCGTTTGCCGGTCTCGAGCAGCACCTGCTTGATCGCCTGCGGGTCGCTGACGAGCAGCGTGCGCCTGCCCTTGCCGAGCGAGAACTGGACGTAGTCGCCATGCTCGCGCTGCAGGCGGGTGATGAAATCGAGCGGGTCGCGTGCCAGGTCGAGCAGGTTGCCGATCAAGGGCAGGCCGGAGATGCCGGCGGGGCTCTGCGGCTGCGGCGCAGTCGTCGTGGGTGTGGTTGTGGGTGTGGACATGATAGGGGGTGCGGCTCCTCTTCCGATGTACGGGCGGCACTTACATACCGAACAGACGGTATGAATGATAAACGCGCGGCGCGGTGCTGTCAAGCACATGATCAGCATCCACAGCCTGCACCCGTTCGACGAGCGACGCTCTTCCTGCTGCCTGACGACGCCGTGCGCTGTACACGGTGGCCCGCAGTGAAGGTCTCCACCAGCAAGCGAACGCCCCACCGGAGGCCGGCGAGGCGTTGGGGTTCGCAGGTGTCATGGACTGCAGCGCGTCAGTAGAGGCGCTCCACATCAAGTACATTGCGCAGGGGGCGGCCGGCCAGGTAGCGGCGCAGGTTGTCGCAGAAGAGCTCCGTCAGCCGGGCGTTCTCCTTTTCGCTGGTGCTGGCCGAATGGGGGCAAACCAGCACGTTGGGCAGCTCCCACAGCGGGCTGCCGGCGGGCAGCGGCTCCTCGGCAAAGACATCCAGCGCCGCGCCGCCCAACTTGCCCGTGCGCAGCGCCTCGATCAGCGCCGGCTCGTCCACCGTGGCGCCGCGCCCGATGTTGATGAAGAACGCCCCATCGCGCATGGCGGCAAAGGCGGCGGCGTCCAGCATCCGATCCGTGGCCTGCGTGTGCGGCGCGGTCATGATCACCGTGTCGGCTTCGGCCAGCAGGTCGTGCAGGTCGTCGGGGTGGTAGACCCGGTCGACATGCTCCATGGGCGCCACTGCCACGCGCGAGCCGATCACGCGCATGCCAAAGGCATGGCTCAGGCGCGCAATCTCGCGCCCGATGTTGCCCAACCCGATCACCGCCACCGTCTTGCCGGGCAAGTCCGAGGTGGCAAAGCGCTCCCAGCGGTGGGCGCGCTGGTCGGCCTGCATCGCCTCCAGCCGGCGGTAGTGGTTCAGCATGCTCATCATGCAGAACTCAGCCAGGGGAATGGCGTGCACGCCGCTGGCGGTGGTAAAGCGCGCCTGCGGCAGGCTCTGGGCGTAGCCCATGCGCTTGACGAACTGGCCGATGCCGGCGCTTGTGGCCTGCAGCCAGCGCAGGTTGGGCGCCAGCTGCGGCAGCTCGGCGCGCCGCACGTAGTCAAAATCGAACATCACCTCGGCGCCGGCCAGGAGGTCGCGCCAGCGCTGCTCCTCTTGCGCCGAGAGCGTGCGGGGGCTGCCCACATGGTCGCAGGCATAGCGGGGCGTGGGCAGCAGCTCGGGCGCGTAGTGCACGGCCAGCCGTGGGTCTACGGCGCGAATACGTTCGATGTACTCCGGTTCAAGGTAGCTGGCAATCACAACCTGCACGCGCGGCGATGGCGCACTCATGGCGATCCCCTATCCTCATTCCACGATGAAATCCACAGATTTCATCATCACTTCTCTCAACAACCGCAGAAGGGCGGCTGTAGATTCCAGCGCAGTATCACTTTGGTGGTGAGTGGAGACCAGGCGGCGCGCTCAGTTGCGCACGGTGGGGTCGAGCGCGTCGTGCAGTCCTTCGCCCAGAAAGTTGATGCAGAGCACGGTGATCAGGATCGCCAGGCCGGGGAAGATGGTGAGCCACGGCTTGGAGGCCATGGTGGCCTGCGAATCCTGCAGCATGTTGCCCCAGGTGGGCGTGGGCGGCGAGATGCCCAACCCCAGAAAGCTGAGCGACGATTCGATGATGATGGCCGACCCTACGCCAAGCGTCGCCCCCACGATGATCGGCCCCATCACATTGGGGATGATATGGCGGCTTAGGATGCCTGGTGTGCGGCAGCCCACGCTGCGCGCGCTGGCCACGTAATCCTGGCGTTTGGTGGAATGCACCGACGAGCGCACAATGCGCGCCGTCGCCATCCAGTGCAGCACGCCAATCACCAGAACAATCACCACCACCGACGAGCGCGCATACGAACTGACAATGATCAGCAGCGGCAGGGTGGGAATGGCGATCATGATCTCGGTAAAGCGCATCAGCCCGTTATCGACCAGACCGCCGTAGTAGCCGGAGACGGCGCCGATCAGCGTGCCGATGAGCGTGCTGAAGGCGGCGGCAAAGATGCCCACCATCATCGAAATGCGCCCGCCGTAGAGCGCGCGCGTAAAGGCGTCGCGCCCCAGGTCGTCGGTGCCCATCAGGTGGGCCATGCTGGGCGCCTGGCGCGCGTTGCGCAGGTCGATGGCGTCGAATTCATAGGGCGCAAAGAGGGGCGCGCCAAAGCAGAAGATCGCCAGCACCAGCAGCACAACGGCCGAGATCACGGCGGCCCGGTTGCGGCGGAACTTGGCCCAGATGATCTGCCCCTGCGTGCGCACCGGCCGCATGGTGAGCGCCGCCGCACGCGCCGCGGCCGCCGAGGCAGCGGGAGTGCCCGTTGTCGCTGCGGCTGTGGCCGCCGTTGCACCTGTGGCGGATGGGGATGGTGCCGGGAGATTATTCATAGCTGATGCGCGGGTCCAGCCAGGCGTTGGCAATATCGGCAAGCAGGTTGAAGACCACCACCATCACCGACCCCATCATGATGATGCCCATGAGCATGGGATAGTCGCGGTCATACATACTCTGGATAAAGAGGCGGCCAATCCCCGGCCATGCGAAGATGGTCTCGGTGATCACCGCCCCCGAAAAGAGGCCGGCGATGTCCAGCGCCATGATGGTGACGACCGGAATCGCCGCGTTCTTGAGCGCATGAACCAGCATGACGCTGCGCTGCGACAACCCCTTGGATTTCGCGGTGCGCACGTAATCGGCGTTCAGCACGCCCAGAAAGCTGGTGCGCATGTAGCGCGACCAGCCGGCAATGTAAAGCAACGAGAGCACCAGCGCCGGCATGATGATGTGCAGGATGCGATCCACCAGCCCCGTGGCGCCAACAGTGATGCGCCCCGACGAGGGCAGCCAGCCCAGTTGCACCGAGAAGAAGAGCTGCAGCATCAGGCCAAACCAGAAGACCGGCATGGCAATGCCGAGAAACGAGACGCTGGTGCCCAGATAGTCCACCACGCTGCGGCGGTGAATGGCGCTGTAGACGCCCAGCGGCAGCGCCACCAGCGCGGCAAAGAGATAAGCCGCGCCCATCAGCTCCACCGTGGCCGGCAGCCGCTCGAGGATCGAGGTGAGCACGGGCTGCGCCGACTTGTAGCTGTAGCCCAGGTCGCCCGTGAGCGCGGCGCCCAGCCAGCGAAAGTACTGCACCACCAGCGGCTGATCCAGCCCCAGGCGCGCGCGGTAGGCCTCCAGCATGTTTTCATTCACAAAGCGGCCGCTGGCGAGCAGCATGGTCTCGGGGCCGCCCGGTGCGGCCTGAATGACCACAAAGATGATGACCGAGATGCCCAAAAAGAGTGGGATCATCTGCAGCACGCGGCGCAACACATACCGCCCCATCCGTCACCTCTCCCGTGCCACACCAGAACCGCAGTCGGCGCGCCTTACCGCGCGCGTGTGAAGAGCGGGCCGGCGCGTGCAGGGCACGCGCCGGCCCACCGCCGGCCGCCTACTGCGCGACCAGGTCCCACTCGTACGAATTCCAGAAGCTGCCCAGGTTGGTGCCGCTGCCCTTGAAGCCTTCGAAGTTCTCGCGCATGACGTACGGCAGCGAGGCGTAGTAGAGCGGCAGCTCGCGCGCCTCTTCGGCCAGCAGAACCTGTGCGGCGTCCATCAACGGCTTGCGCTCGGCAAAGTCCAGCGTCGAATCGGCCGCTTCCATCGCCGCGTCAAGCTCGGGGTTGCAGAAGCCCGTGAAGTTGTTCGATGCGCCGCAGGCATAGAGCGAGGTCAGGCTCGGGTCGGCCGGGATGATCCAGCCGCCGACGACGGCCTCCCATTCCGTGGAGAGCCAGCGCTCGAGCCAGGCGGAGTTCTCCAGGTCCTCAAAGAGCACCTCGACGCCGACCTCCTTCAGGTAGGCCTGAATGGCCTGAGCGATGGCGATGCGCTCGGGGCGGCTGGTGCGGTTGATGATGGTGAAGGAGAGCCGCTCGCCATCCTTTTCGCGCACGCCGTCGGCGCCCACCGTCCAGCCGGCGTCGTCCAGCATCTGCGCGGCCAGGGCCGGGTCGTAATCATAGGCCGGCACGTCGGGGTTGTGGTAGGGGCTGGTGGGGCTGATGCCGGAGTTGGCAATCTCCACCGTGCCCTCCATCAGGCCGTCGACGATCGCCTGGCGGTCGATGGCGTGGTAGATCGCCTTGCGCACGTTCGGGTCGCCAAAGAGCAGTTGGCCGCGCTCGGTCGCCACACCCACCTCGAAGATCAGCCAGCGGTTGGAGGGCACAATCTCCACGCGGTAGCCTTCGAGCCCTTCCACTTCCTTCACCTGGTTGGTGAGAATCTCGCCCAGGTCGTGCTCGCCGGCCTTGAGCGCGTTGAGGCGCGTGTTGGGGTCGGGGATGAAGCTGAAGATGATCTCGTCCAGCTTGGGGTATTCGGGGCCGCGCCAGTAGTTATCGTTGCGCACCACGCGCACGTATTCGCCGGCCTGCCATTCGGCAAACTTGAAGGGGCCAGTGCCCAGCGGGCTGCGGTTGTAGCCGTCGAAGGTCAGAACATCCTGGCCTTCGAGCAGGTGCATGGGCAGAATCGTGTCGAAGAGGGTAACGTAGTTGCCCATCGGCTTGTCCCAAACCATGACCACGGTGTAGGGGTCGGGCATCTGGCAATCGACGATGCCCATGTAGTCGGACTGGTTGTAGACGGCCTGGCCGGCTTCGCTCTGGATAAAGTCGAGAGTAAAGCAGACATCGGCGCTGGTGAACTCCTCGCCGTCGTGCCACTGCACGCCCTGCTGCAGATTCCAGGTCATCGAGGTGGTGCCGTCGTCGTTGGTGACGACGCCGCCGTTTTCGAAGGTTGGAATCTCCTTGGCGAGCACGGGGATGTAGGTGTTCTCGTTGTTGCTCATGATCAGACCTTCGACCATGGTGATCTCGATGTCGGTCAGGTTCTGGCTGGTCAGGGCGTTGAGGGTGTCGATCTCGGCGCCGTAGGCCACGCGCAGGATCTTCGCGCCCGCTTCGGCCTCGGCGGCGGGCGCGGCCGCTTCACTTGCATCGCCCGCTTCGGTCGCGGGCGCAGCCACCGGCGCGGCGCAGGAGCTCAACAGCAGAGAGAAGAGGCAGACAAGCGCAAGGAAGGTGAACCAGGTCATCCGTTTCATGGTTGGTCTCCGTAGAAGCAAATCGACGGCACGTGCTGCGGGCACTTCCGCGGGGGAGGCTCTGCTGCGCAAGCGTTGTTTCAAAACGGCATGGCCGAAGCATGAGTCATCTGCAACGTGGGTTGAACCGATTCAGCTCTTCAGCAATGGCGGACCTCCTTGGCTGGAGCATGGGTGAGTTCGCACACAGGCGGGGGCTGCGCTCTCCCCGCGCCTATTCAAACATGCCAACCGTCTGCACCGAGTGCATGCGCCCATAGAGGTACTCGAGGAAGGCGGCCCGGCGCTGCGGAGGCACGGCTGCCCACGCCGCCGTCACCGGGGGCTGCCCCCACCAGTAGGACCAGATGAGCACGGCGCGCGCCGGGGCGGCAATAAAGCGCATGCGGTTGTCTACCCAGCCGGCGCCGCCCACCAGACTGTTCTGCGCCAGCCAGGCGCGCACCTCTTCGTCGCTTTCGCCCAGCGCGTGCAGCTTCCACGCCGCTACGGTGCCAATCGCCGAACGGTAGCGCGAAAGCAGATGCTGCACGCGGTCGTCGTCGCCCTCTACCCAATCAAGCAGGAAGATGCCGTGGTCGGCAATGCCTTCAAAGGGGCTGCTGCTGGCCGTGTTCACCACCGAGAGCAGCCCATCGGCCGGGGCGCGCCCTTCGTGATACCAGACCTCGCGCAGCTTGAACTGCACGTAGTGGCCGGGGTAGCACTCGTGCAGCGCCAGGTGCTTCAGCCCCGGCCGCGTGAGCACTGGGTCGATGTTCAATTCGACCTTGCGCGCCAGGTAGTTGCAGCGCGCATTGAAGGCCACACCACGCACCCCCTCCACCTGCATGCCGTCGGATTTGGGCGCCGGAATGGGCAGCACCTGCTGCGTGCGGTCCCACGCCTCGTCGAAGAGCGCCTGCAGCGTGGGCGCCACCTCGTCGGGCGGCACACGCACGGTGGCTTCCCACGCCGCGCACTGCGCCGCCAGATCGCCCGCAAAGCCCATCTGCCCCAGCAGACGGCGCAGTTCGGCGCGCAGCTGCGCGAGTTCGGCGTCGCTCACCGGGGCGGCGGGCACGTGCAGGAAGTGCGCCAACTGGTCGGCCAGCGACAGCCCCTCGCTGCGCCAGCGCACAAAGGCCAGCGTGGATGTGCAGAGCTGGTGGTAGTAGAGGCGGCGGTCGGCCTCGGGCAGCGCGGCAGCAGCGGCGTCCAGCGCTTGCCAGGCCTGCGCGGCGGCGGCGTAGTCGGCATAGGCTGCGGCCTGCAGCGCCCCGTTCGACATGTCGAGCACCACCAGGCCATCCTCGTCGCCGCTCTCGCGCCGGTAGAGCGCGTCGACGCCGAGCAGGGCGCGGGCGGCCTCTTCGCCATAGGCCAGCGTGGCATCACTGAGCATGAAGCGACTCCTTCTGCTGAAGCTGATCTTGATCGCGCAGGGCATTGGCTGCCAGCGTCACCGGCACCGAACCCCAGGCAAGGAAGCGGTCGTGAAAGTCGCGCAGGCTGAAACGCGCGCCCAGCGCCTGCTGCTGTTCGGCGCGTGCCTGCAGAATCAGGTCGCGTCCCAGCAGGTAGATGACGGCGGCGCCGGGGAACATGCTGTTCTTTACAGCTTCGCCCAGGCTCGCCTCGCGGCTCATGCCGGTTTGCGCGGCATAGAAGGCTGCGGCGTCGTCCAGCGTCATGCGCCCCTGGTGCAGGCGCACATCCACAATCGAACGCGCCGCCATGCGCAGGTCGGTCTGCAGCTCCGAAAAGGTCTCCAGCGGCGAAAGGAAACCGGCCTCACCCATGAGCGTGGTGGCATAGCAGGCCCAACCTTCGGCCATGGTGCCGCCGCAGAAGAGGGCAATGCGCGAGGCGCAATCCACGGCGGCCACCTGCCCCACGCGCGACGGGCTGCGGTAGGCATGCCAGTTTTGCACGTGGTGGCCCACGCCGCCGTGGTGCACCACGTGGTTGAGCTTGATCACGCTGTCGTTGGTGGCGCGCAGGCGGCGGTTCTGCTCTGCGACCGGCAGGGTGGCGTCAATCGGCGTCACCAGGTAGCGGTGCACGGGCGGCCGGTTGAAGGCCGCCGGCGCCCGGTAGAAGAGAAAGTAGAGGCTGGGCGCAGCCTCGCGTGCCCACATCGGCTGCGGCACGTACTCGATGGGAAAGTCGGGCCAGGTGAGCAGCCCCTGCGCCTGCACCAGCGCCCGGCTCTCATCCCACAGGCCTTGGAAGCGCGCCAGGTAGGAATCGACTGTGGGGTGCAGGTCGGCCAGGCTTGCCAGCGCATCCTGCCAGGTGGCGGCGCCAAGGGCGGCAGCCTGCTCGGCCAGCCGCTGCTGGGTGATTGCCAACTGTTCCTCGGCATAGGCGGCGATGTCGTCGCCCGTCATGGGCAGGGCGTGGCCCTCGCGCAGCAACAGGTCAAACACCTCACCGCCGCAGGCCAGGCTGCTCTGCGAGGCGACGGCAAGTTCGCTGCGCAGCCAGCCCTCAAAGCGGGCAAAGGCAGCCAGCGCCGCATCGGCCGCTGCACGCAGGGGCGCGGGCGCAACTCCCATTTCGGCGGCGGCGCGATCAAGGCCGCCGCCCAGCAGCGCACGGGCGCCGGCGCACTCGCGCAAGGCCCGCTCTGTCCACGCCGGCGGGGCGGCCTGGATGTTGGCCTGCCCTTGCTCCAGCAGGCGGCCCACGGCGTGCAGCCGCGCAACCGCCGCTTCGGCGCGCTGCGCAGCCGGCGCAAAGTCGGTCAGCAGCAGACTGATCAGGCCGAAGAGCGCCTCGCCGGTGTAGAACGATGGGTTGCCGGCCTGGAAGTGCCCTGACGCGAACTCCCACTGCTGGATGCGCAAGTAGCCTTGGGCCAGCTGCAGGTCCATGCGCTCGGCGCTGGAGAGCGGCGCCGCGTCAAACGCGGCGGCCTCGCGCAGCAGGCTTTCGGCATCGCCCAGCGCCGCCTGAACGCCGGCCGCCGAGAGGTCGGGCAGCCGGTGATCGTGGGCGTGCTCGCCGATGAAGGTGGCGTTGACAGGCCGGTGGCGATAGTAGGAGGCGAAGAAGTGGTCAAGCCACTCCTGCACCGCAGTCTGGCTCACGCTTACTCCCTTTCCAGCGGCAGCGAAACCCAGCGCTCTTCGTGGTGCGAGCGTTCGACAGCATTGATCACCTCTTGCACCCAGGCGCCGTCGTCAAAGTTGCCCTGGTTGCGCTCGCCGCCGTCGAGGATTTCGCTCACAAAGTCGCGGATCAGGTTGGCATAGAAGAGCGACCGCCACGACTCGCGGGCGTGGCCGCCGGGCGGGTAGAAGCGCGCGGGGATCTCCATCTGCACAAATTCCACGCTGTCGGGCGTGGCGATCTTGATCGTCTCGGCGACGCCAAACTCCTCGACCAGGCGGCAGATGATGGCGCCCTTTTCGCCGTAGAGGCGCGCCTCGATGCCGGGGTAGTTGCCCACGGTGACGAAGCTGGTCTGGATCGAGGTCAGCGTGCCGTTGGCAAACTCGCCCAGGTAGATGTCGCCGTCATCGATGTTCATGCGCATCATGGTGCCGGTCTCGCGCACCATGCGCTCGGGAATGAAGTTGCGCATGGCGCCCACCACACGCTTCAGGTCGGCGCCCACCCACCAGTGGCTGATGTCGATGATCGGCGCACCGTAGCCTTCGAGCGACGAGGTTTGTAGCACGGACTGATCGGCGTGGATGTTGACCTGGCGCAGCGGTGTCTGCGGGTTGATCCACTGCGAATTCTGCTCGTAGCCGTTGAAGATGAAGGGCTGCCCCACATAGCCCTCGTCGATCAGCGATTTGGCGTACTGCACGCCGGGACTATAGCGAAAGGTAAAGCCCAATTTTGTCTTGAGCCCCTTGCTGCGTGCCAGCGCCGCCGCCTTGAGCGTGCCGCGAAAGTCATAGGCCACCGGCTTTTCGCACAACACATGCTTGCCCGCCTCAAGCGCCGCCCACGACAGGTCGAAGTGCACCGCCGAGGGAGTGCAGACATCCACCACATCGATGTTGGGGTCGCTGACCACCGCCTGCCAGTCGCTGGAGGCGTGGGAAATGCCAAACTCGGCGGCAAAGGCCGCAGCGCGCTCGGGCATTGGGTCGCAGATGGTGACGACCTCGCAGCGCGGGTCGCGCTGCCAGCCGGGAATGTGGGCATACTGCGCCCAGGCGCCGGCGCCCAGTACTGCCACCCGCAATCGGCTCTCCTGCATAATCCGTCTCCAGACTGTAAAGGGGTTACGTCAAAAAGGGTCCGGCAGTGCCTGCACCAGCGCCTGCGCGGCGTCGTTTAGCTGTGCCGCGGTGCGGGGTGCGGCGTCGGTTTCGGGCAGGTAGTGCAGAATGATGGCCGTGCGGCAGGTGGCAGGGTCGCGTGTAGCCAACGCCTCGACCACGTCACTGTGATACTGCACGGCATCCCCGGTACCCAGCCGGTTGTTCTCCACGCTGCGCATGATCAGGGCGCCAATGCGACTGCTTAGCGTCGACCAGACCTGGATCAGCGTCTCCGAGCCGGCCAGGTCGGCAATGCAGCGGTGGAAGGCCAGGTCGGCCTGGATCAGCTGCGGCAGTTGGCGCGGCAGCGCACACGCCTGCATCACCTGAATCTGCTGCCGCAAGGTCACCAGGGTTGCATCGGGCATGGCGCGAATGCCGACGCTGACGGCATAGGCTTCGAGCAGCGCGCGCATGCGGCAGAGCTCCACCGCTTCGGCTTCGGAGAGGCGGGCCACAAAGGTGCCGCGCCTGGGCGTGGTTTGGGCCAGCCCGTGGCGCTCCAGCGTCAGCAGCGCCTCGCGAATGGTGGATTGGCTGGCGTCGAAGCGTTCGGCCAGCGGGATAACGCGCAAGCGGTCGCCCGGCCGCAGCTCGCCGGAGAGAATCTCCACCTCGAGGCTGTGGCTCACCTCGTCCACGCGCCGGTTCTGGTCTTTGCCCATCGTCCCCTAACCCATCGCGCCCTGTGCAGGCTGCGCTGCGTCTGGCCTGCGCACCACGGTTGCCACAAATAACGACTGCCGGCATGCCTCGCACGGAGGAATGCCAAACAGAGCGTCGGCCGGGCTGGGCCGGACAGCGCTGTCCGCTCGTCAATTATCGATAATTGCACAGTGAATGTAACTGGAAATCTGCCCGCTGTCAAGCACCTTTTTTTGGGGCCTGTCACTGCTCAGAGAAGATGTCCGGCTTAACTGCTCAGCGAAAATGACCGCATACCGCGCAGGCGCCGCGAAGGGGATGTATTCGCCGAGCAGTGATATGGGGGAACAAAGCGGGCTGTTGGCGATGCACGACGATGCCCTGGGATTGGCCAACCGCCTCCACACACCAAGAGCCGATGCGTGCAAATAAACCGCCCCTGTTCACGCCAGGGGCGGTTCTGTCTCGCTCGATTGCGCTTTGCGAACGCGCATGCCCAAGCTTCATCTGCCAACGCGCGTCTGCTGCGGGTGGAGCTACTCCATCTGCAGGTCCAGGGCGGCAAAGCTATCCTTCAACCACTTCTTCATCTCGTCGTACTTCGGGTCGCCGGCGGCGGGCAACTCCTTGGGGCGCAGCGGGTAGCCGGCGTCGAAGCCGCGCACCTGCAGCCCCATGTGCGAGGCGACGGTGCTGTCGGTAAAGTGCATCCTGGCGCCCAGGTCCATCATCACCATGTAGGCCCGCTCCGACCGTTCCACATCGCCCGCAAAGGTGGCCTGCACCAGCGCCGTCATGATCTCCGGCGCCCAGTTGTTGATGCCCGCAATCGCCGCTCGGATGCCCATGTAGTAGTAGGGCAGCCACCCATTCGAGGTGCCCAGGATGATCTGGAAATCCTTGTGGTTGAGCTTGGCGTCGTAGTAGACGCGGCTGACGAAGCTCACATTCAGCGGACTGTCCTTCATCCCCTTCAGCCCATAGCCCTGCAGCGTCTGGATCGTCTTGAGCGAGAAGGTGTAGCGCGAGGTCTCGGGGTTGTTGTAGGCATAGACCGGGACCTTGACGCTCTCGATCAGCTCCTTGTAGAAGCCAACCACCCATTCGTCCGTATTCTTGTAGTAGTAGGGCGGCACCGCGCCGATGGCGTCGATGCCAATCGCTTCGGCGGCCTGCGCCAGCGTCACCGTCGAGGCGGTGTCGATGCAGCCGACGTGGGGAATCAGCGTCTTGCCGCCGAACTCGGCCGCCACCTCCTTGGCGGCCTTGAAGACCTCTACGCGCTCGTCCAGCGAAATCATGGGGCCGGAGCCGTAGGAGCCGGTCAGGAAGAGACCATCCACGCCCTTGGAGAACATCCAGCGCATGTGCTGCCTGGTCTTCTCCAGATCGAGCTGGCCGCTGCGGTCGAAGATGGTGATATTGGGGACAAGGGAGCCGGTGATCATGGTTTCCTCCGGGTTTAGGGATTCAAGCGACGCAGCGCATCTTGAAAGCGTGCGAAGATGCCCTGGTAGATTTGGTGATTGCTTTCGTTCGCCGTAACGACTCTGTAGTTCGTATCGGGCGCCGCAAAGTCGGCGGGCTGCGCAATCAGGCCAAGCGCCAGCAGCCCCAGCAGCATGCTGCCCTTGGCCGAGCCTTCGGTGTTCTCCAGCGCGAGCACCTCGCAGCCAAAGGCATCGGCGGCCAACTGCAGCCAGACGTCCGAGCGGGTGATGCCCCCCGACATGTAGATGCGCCCCGCTTGCTGGAGGCAGTGCGGGCCAACCGCCTGCGCGATGCGAAAGAGCGAGAAGGCCAGCCCCTCCAGCACGGCCCGGGCAACATGCGCGGCGTCGTGTTCCACGCCAAGCCCAACAAAGCCGCCGCGCTGCTGCGCGTCCCAATCCGGGCTCTGCTGGCCGGCAATATAGGGAAGAAAGAGCAGACCCTCTGCGCCGGGCGCCACCGACTGCACCAACGCGTCGATGTGCTGATGGATTTGTCCCGCAGAGAGGGCGGTATGGTCGGCGAAGCAGGTGCGGATCAGCCAGTCATAGACCAAACCGCCGCCCGTGATGCCTCCGGTGACCCAAAGCTCCTCATCGGCAAGAAAGGTCCACAGCTTGCCGGCAGGGTCCAGCGTGGGGCGATTCACCGTCAGGCGCAGGGCCGCGCTGGTGCCCACGTTGATCGCCACCGATCCGGGCGCCACCGCACCGATGCCCATGCTTGCCAGGGGACCATCACCGCCGCCCAGCACAACTGGCGTACCGCCCAGAATCCCCAGATCGGCGACCTGGCTGGACCACCCGTGGATGACGTGGCGCGGCGAGGCGAGCTCGGGCAGGTTGGCGTCTCGATCCAGGCCGGCGAAGGCGAGCACCCCCGCGTGCCACTCTTTCGCAGCGACATCCATCAGCCCCGTCGACGAAGCGATGGACCAATCCGAGAGCAGCCGGCCGGTGAGCCGGGCAATCACGTAGTCCTTGATTGAGACAAACCGGCAGTTGGCGTGTCCGGCCAGTTTCTGCTTGAGCCAGAGGATCTTGTAGAGCGGAAAGATCTCCGAGATGGGACAGCCGGTGGGGGCCACCAGCTCCTGAAAGTGCGCGCCGGCCCGCAGCGTCTGCGCAATCCCGGCGCTGCGCCGATCATTCCAGGTGAACGAGTTGGTAACGGGGCGGCCCGCCTGGTCCAGCGCCAGCACGCTGTACATCTGCGAACTGAAGGTGACGCACAGGATCTCGTCTGCCTGACCGGCGAACGCGGCCACTTCGCGCAGAGCGGCGACCACGGCGCCCACAATCGCTTCGGGCTCCTGCTCGCTCCAGCCGGGGCGCGGCGCAAGCAGCGCGTAGGGGTGGCGAACCACCCGCAGCGGTCTTGCCGACAAGTCGAACAAGACCGCGCGGGCAGCGCTGGTGCCAAGATCAACGGCGACGACGAATCTCTCCGGCATGATGGGCTGAGCTAGTCTGCGGCGTGCGTGTACGAACGAATGCCTTCGCCAAGCCAGGCCGACCAGACGACAAGGTTGTTCGGGTTCTCCCAGTCGAGTTCGCCGCCAAAGAGCTCGTGCAGGCGATTGTTGTTGAAGACCAGTGCGCCCTTGCTGTCGAAGGTCATCCCGTCCACCCAAACCATGCGCTCGTCCGAGATCAGGGTCTCGAACCTTGCCGTGGCCGGGTCATAGATGCCGACACCCTGTCCTTCGAGCATGGTGTAGTAAATCAAGCCCTGGTTGTCGGCGGCCATGCCATCGGTGTTTGTGCCCTTGTCGCCAAGGTCCTGCACCGCGCGCACGATTTCGGCGTGGGGGATGCTGTAGTCCTGCAGCCAGGCGGCCTCGACGCAGTAGAGATTGCGCGCAGTCAGCGGGCACCAGTAGAGGGTCTTGCGATCGGCCGAGAGCGCGATGCCGTCGGCGCCGGTGCGCATTGGCCGGTCTTTCCAGATCTGCTTGCCGGCGATGGCAAACCAGTAGCCGGGCACATCCTGCACGCTGACGTGCTGGTGCAGCACGCGGCGGTACTCATGCGTCTTCATGTTGAAGACGATGATGCCGCCCTCGAGCGGGTCCGAGAAGATGCCCGAATCGGCGATGTAGATGAAGCCGTTGCGGTTGTCGATCGCCAGGTCGTTCAGGAACGAGGCGCTGTAGGAGGCGATCTCATTCGGCATCGGGTACGAACCAAGCAGCGTGTTTGTGGTGATATCCCAGGCCACCAGCTTCTGGGCGCCATCCACACAGGGTTGGCCCTGAATGTGGCCCTGGTCCAGGAACCAGGCGACGTTGTTCTCGTCGATCTCCCAACCCAGCACCGACTGTAGCGCCGCCGGGTTGCCAACCTCGTTCATCTCCCAACTGGGATAGGCGGCCAGCATCGCCTTGCCGTCGATGACCTCGATCTTGTTGACCGTGGCCGGAATGCCCGGCTCCCAGCGCGGCACCGACAAGTAGTAGTTGCCCTCCCTGTCGATCTTGAAGCCGGCGGGCATGGCGCCCTTCCAGTACTGCCCCCGCTCAAAGTCAGCCTTCAGCGCCTCGTTCGGAAAGATCCAGTCCAGATGATTCCATCGAAAGAGGATTTCGTACGCACCACGTTGCATTCTGCGCTCCTTGCCTACCGGAATTGAACTGCCATCTGGCCGCGCCTCTCTCTACCAGCAACCCTGGCCCGGCTCCAGTAAAATGGCTCTACCACCCGTTCGCCCACTACTTCTTCTTCGTGCCGCTGGTCAGCACTGCCACGACAATGATCAGACCCTTGATGATCTGCTGCGGATAGACCGGCACGCTGAGCAGGTTCATGATGTTGCCGATCAGGCCGAGCACCAGCACGCCGGCCACCACGTTGACCACCTTGCCGCGCCCGCCCGACAGACTCACGCCGCCGATCACGCAGGCCGCCAGCGCGTCCAGCTCCATGCCGGCGCCGGTCGATGGTACGGCAACGCCGGCGCGCGCCATTGTCAAGATGCCGGCAATTGCACAGAGCAGCCCCGAGACCAGATAGGCCAGGAACTTGTAGCGCGCCGCCGAAATCCCGGAGAGAGCGACCGCATTCTCATTGCTGCCTGTCGCGATCGTCAGACGGCCATAGCTGGTGTAGCGAAAGATGAACCAGAAGAGCAGGATAGCCACCACGCCAACGAGGATTGGCAGCGGCAGCTCGATGCCCGGAATCTTGTCGCTGCCGAAGTCAATTAGAACCTGGTTGGCGGGCACCTTTGGGTCCAGACGGATTGGCTCGCCATTGGTGATCACGTAGGCCAGCCCGCGGCCGATCGTCATCATGGCCAGCGACGCCACGAAGGGGGCCACCTGGAAGAACGAGACCAGCACGCCGGTTGCGCTGCCCATCAGCAACCCCGCCAGCAGGCCGACGACGATCGCCAGAAAGAGGCCCACGTTGCCCATCTGCACAAGAGTCTGCGTTGCAAGCACGGCGCAGGTGACGCTGGCCACCGCAAAGGTTGAGCCGACGGCGAGGTCGATGCCGCCTGTTAGCACCACCGTCAGCATGCCGATGCTGACCAGAATCAGGGGGGTGAGCTGGCGGAGGATGTTGGTGATGTTCGTCCACGTCAGGAAGACATCGGACAGGAGCGCCGACAGCACAAACGCGATCAGCAGAACGAACACTACGTTGTGTTCTCTGAGTGCAACTTGCAGGAAGCGTTTTGCGCCCATCGCCCTAAACTCCCACCGCGAGCTTGATCAGGTTGAACTCATTGATCATTCCCTTCTCCAGCTCCCCCGCGATCATGCCGTTGCGCATGACAATCACCCTATCGGCCATGCCGATGACTTCGGGCATCTCGGAGGAAGTGAAGAGAATGGCCACACCTTGGGCTGCCAGTTCGTTGATAATCTTGTAGATCTCAACCTTGGCGCCCACATCCACGCCGCGCGTGGGTTCATCCAGGAGCAGCACCTTCGAGTTGGAGGCCAGCCACTTCATCAGCGCAATCTTCTGCTGGTTGCCGCCCGAAAGCGTGTTGACCGCATCCGTCGCCGACCCGATCTTGGCGCGCAACCTCTGAATCAGATCGGCAACGATTTCGTCTTCCTGGACTTGATCGATCCTGCCGAAGGACTTCTTCAGGCGCCTGAGGATGGTCAGCGTGCCGTTGATCTTGACGGATAGGTCGAGCAGCACGCCATGCTGCTTGCGGTCTTCGGGCAGCATTCCTACGCCGCAATCCACTGCGTGTCTTGGTGAGGAGATGGAGACTTCCTCATTCTCGATCAGAATCTCGCCCGAATCTCTCTTATCGGCGCCGAAGATTGCGCGCAGGGTTTCGGTACGCCCTGCGCCAACCAGGCCGCTCAGCCCCAGCACTTCGCCCCTGCGCACAGAGAGCGAGACATCCTTGACCTGCGTGCCGGCGTTCAGGTGATTGACCTGCAGCATCACCGCGCCGATCTCGGCCTGGCGCGGCGGGAAGTAATCCTTCAATTCGCGCCCGATCATCATGCGCACCAACTGCTCCTGGTTCACGTCGCGCACGTTGACGGTGTCCACCTTCTTGCCGTCCTTGAGCACTGTGATCCTGTCGCAGATGCGAAAGATCTCCTCCAGCCGGTGCGAGACGTAGATGATGCAGACGCCCTTGGCTTTGAGTTCTGCAATGATCTCGAAGAGCCGGTCGACTTCTTTTTTTGTCAGTACCGCGGTTGGTTCATCAAGAATCAACACTTGTGCTTCTCGATGCAGCGCCTTGCCGATCTCAACCACCTGCTGGTAGGCCACCGAGAGCGCGGAGACCGGCTGCAGGACATCGATCTCCGAAAAGCCCAGCCGGGCCAGCAGCGCTTCGGCTCTGCCCTTCAGCGCCCTCCAGTTGATGACGCCCCTGCGATCCCCCATCTGGTCGATGAAGAGGTTCTCTGCAACGGTCAGGTCGGGCGCAAGCGCAAACTCTTGATAGATCACCGAGACGCTCTTGCGATAGTCGCCCTTTGTGCGTTCGCTCTCCGCTGCCCCGGTGGCAACCGAGATCTCGCCCGCGTCTCTGCTGTACGCTCCCGAGAGAATCTTCACCAGCGTCGACTTGCCGGCGCCGTTCTCGCCCATCAAGGCGTGAACCTCGCCCGGGCGCGCCTCAAAGTCCACCCCATCCAGCGCCTGAACGCCGCCGAAGCGTTTTGAGATGCCCTTCATGACAACAGTGGGAGCCTGCTCTGCAGTCACGGTGCCACTCCTCGCAGCTCGTGGGGCGACGCGACCTCTCGTGCGGGAACCCCTGCAAGACAAGGGGCTCCCGCACGAGAGGAGGTCACTCTTGGGCGCTAGCCGCCGATCAGCTGATCGATCGACGCAGGGAAGACGAACTCCGGCACGGCGAAGAAGTTCGCCTCGGGGTCCGGGTTGATATAGTCGGCCGCGTTCTCCTGGGTGAAGGTCAGGGGCGGGAAGAACGAGCCAAGCGGCAGGTTGCTGGGGTCCTGGCCTTCGAAGAAGATCGCTTCCAGGAACTCAATCGCGTGCGCGCCCTGCTGGTCGCCGTTCCAGGAGCCCGAAACCAGCAGCGTGCCGTCGGCGATCATGCGCAGCGCATCGTTGAAGCCGTCCGACGGGGCGCCGACCTTGATCTGGTCGGTCAGGCCGGCGGCTTCCACAGCGTTCAGGATGCCGAAGGTCATGAACTCGTTGTCGGCGATCATCAGGTTCAGTTCGCTGCCGTGTGCGGTCAGCATCGGTTCCGCCGCCGCCAAACCACCCTCCTGGCTCCAGCCGCCCTCGCCCATGGCCAGAATCGAGACGTTCAGGTCGGCGTTCGTGGCGGAGCCGCTGGCCTTGGCCTCTTCCCACAGTGCGAAGCCAACCAGAATTGCATCTTCCTTGCAGATGAAGGTGCCCAAGGCCTTTTGACGGGCGGCAATCACGCCGCCAACCATACCACCAGTGCGGCTTTCGGCGGTGGTGTTGCCCAGCTTGCCGGGGATAGCGCCGATGTTGATGGGCTCATCGGCGGCGAAGGTGCTGCCGGCATACTCACCGGCGCCATAGCCAACCTGGTAGGCATTGTCGCTGATTGTGGTCAGGGCCGGGGCCTCGTCCGAAGGTGCAGCGCCGACAACAACCACGGGGATGCCCGCATCGACAGCGCGCTGGATGTCGAGGATGACGGCGGTGGTGTCCACCGGGTCGATGACGATGGCGTCGACGCCCTGCGAGATGAAGGTGTCGATGTGCTGGCTCTGCTTCACGGGGTCGCTTTCGGCAACTAGGAAGTTGAGGGTATAGCCCTTGGCCTCTGCCGTGGCAATCGCCGAATCGCGCACGGCGACGAACCACGGGTTGGCCATGGCGATTTCCGACCAGCCGATGGTGAGCGTCTCGGGGTTGGCCGGCGTCTTGGGCCACGCCTTTTCGATGTCGGCGCGCGAGACCAGGGCTGCGTCGTCGCGCACACCAACCAGGGCCACCTTGGGCAGCATGCCGTACAGCTCGGCCTTGGCGGCCGCACAGGGATCATCGGCGTCTGCGGCCGCGGTGTCGGCGGCTGCGTCGGCCGCAGGGGCGGCTTCCTCTACAGCAGCGGTGGGCGCGACGGCGCCGGTGCAGGCCACCAGCAGAATGGACAGGATCAGGAGCAGAGAGAGAATCGTGAATCGCTTGTGAGACATCTTCATCTCCTTCATGAGGGCTAGCCGTTGGTTCAGAGAGACATCAGCTCATCGTGGACAAGTGAACAAGTGGACTCGGGATAAAGTCGTCACCTCCTGCACAGAATCCAACCCCGCTTCAGGCAACACGATTGACAGGCGCTTCATCGCGCAGGACTCGCAAGACATTCTCGACCGCCATGACACCCGTCCGCTCAATCGAATCCAGGGTGTGCGTCCCCGTGTGCGCTGTGAGCACCACGTTCTTGAGTTCGAGCAATCTCGACTGTTTCAAGGGCTCTTCGACGAAGACATCGAGCGCTGCCCCGGCAATCTCGCCTGCGGTGAGGGCATCGCACAGGGCGTCTTCATCCACCAGCCCTCCCCTTGCCGTGTTGATGAGATAGGCCGTGGGCTTCATGCGCTTGAGCTGCTCGCTGCCGATCATGCAGCGGGTCTCATCGGTCAGCGGCGCGTGCAGGGAGAGAAAGTCGGCCTGGGCGATGACTTCGTCCAGCGGTTTGAGGGCCACGCCGAGCGCAGCGGCAACCTGGGGCGATGCGTAGGGGTCATGGGCGCAGACCTGCATGTCGAAGCCGCGAGCGCGACGCACGACGCCTTGCGCAATTGTCCCCAACCCAATCAACCCCAGCTGCTTCTGCCACAGCTCGCCGCCCATATATTTGTTCCAGTGGCCGGCCCGAATCTCGCCATCGATCTGGGGGATGCTGCGCGCCACCGCGATCATCAGCCCCATGGTCAGGTCGGCGACGGCTTCGGCGTTGGCGCCGGGGCAGTTGGTGACGATGATGCCCATCCTGCGCGCCGCTTCCAGATCAATGTGGTTGACCCCAACTCCGTACATGCTGACGATCTTGAGCTTGGAGGAGCGTTCGAGGATCTGTGCGGTGATGGGAACCAGCCCGACGATGATGGCGCTCGCCTCGGGAATGACTTCCAGAATCTTCTCTTGCACTGAAGGCGAATTGGCATCGACGGTGACCACCTCGACCCCGGCATTGATGAGCATTTGCATCGGCGTGGAAGAGCCGACACCAAACGATCGCGTTGCGATCAGGACTCTGGGTGCCACAGGTCTGGGTGCCACAGGATCGTATCCTCTTGGTGTGAGATGCGGGCAGTGTAGCACAATGATGACATGTTGTATAGATGTCAACTTGTCATGACAGGAGCTCCGGCGGAAAGGAGCGGGGAGCTATCTGGATAGGAGCGCCGCCTGCGCGCTCCCCCTCGCTGCCTTCCCCACTCGACTGCCAGCGCGCCCAGCCATGACCGGGAGGCTGGCTGGAGGCGCTACATCAAGGGCAGAATTGCTGCTTGCGCACCATTCTGCCTGTCATAACATGTAAACAGTGTAGACCGCAATAAGTGGCTTGTCAAGGGGCCAATTTGCTGCCCGTTTGCCACGGTCAGTCACACGCCGGTGCTTCGGGCGACAATCACAACCGAGGCGCGCCGAATGTACGCGCGACGCCGCCTGCAGCGCGCCGGCCTGTACTTCTGCAGCGCCCCCTCCTGTAGCTCGCCTGCAGAGCGGCCAGAGGGCGTTGCATCCTGCGCGCATAAGCGCCGGATCGTCACACGCGCGCGCCACGCCCGGCCGCCGCCGGCGCGCCCACGACCGCGAAATGGGCGTGCGTTCTCGCTCACGCCGCTCTCGATCAGCGACGGAAATCGCCATCAACGGCGGGGTCTTGCAGCGCAACTTGTCAACTTGATATGACAGGCCGCGGCGTATATGATAGAAAGCGACAGCATGGAGAGTGCACCGGCGTGCTCGCTGCAGTTGAAGGCGCCTGCACCTCGTTTCGCTTCTGAGCCACCTGACGGAAACCACCATGAACCTCAGCCTTGATGACCTCTATCCAGCAGATCTTGATAAGGAGAGCCCAATTCCTTATCACTATCAGCTTACCGAGCTTGTGCGCAGGTTGATTGCGCAGAAACAGTGGAAACAGGGGGACAAGCTGCCGAGCGAGCGCGAGTTCTGCCAGGCTTTTGGACTCAGCCGCATCACAGTGCGCAAGGCGCTCGACTCGCTGGCAGCCGAGGGGCTGATCCAGACCAACAAGGGGGTGGGCACCTTCGTCAGCGAGCAGAAGTACCTTGAGAAGTGGGCGAGCTTTCCGATTGGCTTTACGGATGCGATTGCCAAGCAGGGGTATAAGGTCGAGACGCAAGTGCTCTCGCTTGAGACGATGCCGTGCACGAAGCGGATCGCCAAGGAACTGGAGCTTTCGCTGGGCGAGCTGGTTGTGCACCTGAACCGGCTGCGTTTCATTGCCCGCGAGCCGATCCTGATCGTCTCCTCCTACCTGCCCCGCCATCTGGTGCCCGAGATCGAGAAGAACGATTTCACGCAGCAGTCGCTCTATCAGGTGCTGCGCGCGAATTACGGGCTGAAGATTCACAGCATCCGCCGCGGCATCGAGGCGGTTGCCGCGACGGAAAGAGAGGCGAAACTCTTGCAGGCCAAACCGGGTGCGCCGCTCCTGCAGATCGAAAGCACCTCCTTTGCGGCAGATGGCCGACCGATCGAGTTCTACGTGGCCAAGCGCCGCGGCGACCGCGCGCGCTTCGAATTTGAGCTCTCCAGCCCCACGCACACCGAGCTGGCGTAGCGCCTCGTGTGACCCCTGTGCCCAAGTGGAGCACGCTGGCTGCCTGAGCAGAGCGCTGCCTGTCGAGCCTCAGCGGCAAGGCAAGTGCGGGCGCCGGCGGCCGAATGCAGAAGGCATGGCCCTTGGCAAGCGCGCGCATGCCGTCCTCGCGGACACATGGTGACGCTGTGCATGGATGAAGTATGGGTTTGTGCTGTTGCGTGCGGGCAAGTTGCGTGGCGAAGTGGCTTCAGAGCGCAATGGGCAGGCGCCACAGCCCCAGGTCGCGCCGCAAATGCTCAGCGTCTGCGTAGAGTGCGGCGTCAACACCGTGGCGCAGCGCAGTGACGGCGCGTCGCGTGTCGCCATCGATCCAGAGCGTGTTGCCCAGGGTGAGGACGCCGGCTGCAATCAGGGCGCGGCACCAGCTTTCGCCATCGGCATGCACTTCGGCGGTGTAGACGGTTTGCCCGGTTTCGATGTGCGCGCCCAACTCGCCGCCCGCCACAAGCGTCGCGAGCCAGGGGCGCGGGTAGTCGCAAACAAAGCGCACAGGCAACTGCGCGGCCAAGCTGCCGACGAGCGCCACCATGCCCGGCTGCGGGTGGACCGCGGCGAGCAGGCGCGCGACAACCGCGTCCGGCGCCGGCGGCGGATCGCACGTGGCGCCCAGCTCGCGCGCGAACACATCGGGCGTGACGATTCCCCAGGTTAGCTGCTCGACCAACTGATGGAGCTTGACGCTGCGGTGTGGCTCGCGCACGTGCGCGGTGTCGCAGGTGGCAGCGGCAGCCGTGCGCAGGTCGGGGAGCAGCGTGCCGCCCAGCCAGATGGCGATCTCGCAGATGCGGTGCGCGCCCGGCGCGCTCATTGCGGCTCGCCCATCACCTGCACCAGCAGCGAACGCGGCTTGAGCCCTGGGTCAAAGTCTGCGATCACAAGCTCCTGCCAAGCGCCCAGCGCCAGGTCGCTCTCCACTACCGGCACGGTGGCACAGACGTTGAGCAGTGCCGTGCGGATGTGGGCGGCGCCGTTGTGGTCGTGGCCGCGCCGGTGGTGCAGGTAGTCGAGATCAGCCGGCGCGATGCGTTCGAGTGCGTCTTCCAGATCGGCGAGGATGCCCGCTTCGTATTCGATGACAAGCAGCGCACCGGTGGTGTGCTGGTAGAAGAGGTGGGCCACGCCGCTGCGCACGCCCGATGCGCGCACGGCCGCGCGCACCTGTTCGGTCACCAACTGAACCGCACCGCCCCCTTCGGAGAGCAACACGATCCGCTCGGAATGGACGGTCACGGCTGCTCCAGCAGGGCGTGCATCCAGCGCGCGGCGCGTGTGGCGGCGGCCTCCGGCTCGAAGATGAAGTGGTAGCCCAACTCCACCGTCAAGAAGCCGTCGAAGCCGGCCGTGCGCAGCGCCGCCAGCAGGCGGGGGAAGTCGAAGCTGCCGTCGCCCGGCACAAGGTTTTGCTGCTGGTTGCCGTCATTGTCGTTGACGTGCACCTGCAGCAGGCGGTCGCCGAGCAGCTGCACCGCCGTCTCATACGGCTCGTCCACCAGGTTCATGTGGCCGGTATCGAGCACGACGCCCAGGTTGTCGTGCGACAGCTGCTCAAGCAAGGGCAGCGCATCGGCGGCGCGCACGATCAGGTCCGAGACAAAGCGGTTCACCACCTCGATGCCGAGCGTAATCCCGTGCGGCCTGGCGTAGGCGCAGAGCTGATCGACGGCGTGCGCAAAGCGCTGCCAGGCGTGGTCGCGCCCCTGGCCGTGCAGGCTCATCGTCGGCACGATCAGCACGATGGGCGCGCCAAGCTGCACGGCATTGTCGATCGACTGCTTCACGTAGTCGATGGTGTCGAGCCAGGTAACATCGTTCGGGCTGCAGAGGCTGTGCGGGTAGCGAAAGAAGGCGGGCAGCAGCGAAGGCGCTCCCAGCCCCAGCGAATCGGCCAGGCGGCGCTGGTGCTGCAGCGCGGCGGTGTCGAAGTCGCGCCGGTAGACGTGCGGCCGCCCGCCCCAATAATCGATGCCATCGTAGCCGGCCGCGGCGATGCGCCGCGTGGCCTCATCCAGAGGATAGTTGACGAAGACGCCGGTGGAGATGCCGATCTTCATGGTTCATCCTTCGTTGCGGGGGCAAGGCTGAGTCAGGGCAGGGGCGGCAGGTTGCGACGCGCCTCGGCTACCAGCGCGATGTAGCGTGCCGTCTGCGTGCGAATCCAGTCCACGCCGAAGCGCTCCACCTCGGCCGCATCGAAGAAGTTGCGCGCGCCCGAGATGGCGCAGGCGCCGCAGCGAATGAAGTCGCCCGCATTCTCCAGGCTGATGCCGCCCGAGGGAATCAGGTTGACCTCGGGGTAGACCATCTTCAGGTTCGTCATGTAGGCTGGGCCGCCCAACGCCGCCGGGAAGATCTTGACCATGTCGGCGCCCGCCTCCATCGCCTCGAGCACCTCGGTGGCTGTAAAGGCGCCCGAATAGCAGGCTACCCCGTAGCGACGCGCGGTCTTGATCACGCTGGGGCGCAGCGAGGGCGAGACAATGACGCCGGCGCCGGCCAGGATCGCCGCGCGCGCCGTGGCCTCGTCGAGGCAGGTGCCTGCGGCTGTCACTACGGCGCCCCCGAATTCGGTGGCGATGGCGCGGAAGGCGTCGAGCACGCCGGGGCTGGTCATGGTGATCTCGACGACGCGCGCCCCGCCCTCGGCCATGGCGCGCACGTAGGGGAGCACGTCCACAGCCGTCTTCAGCTTCATGGCAGGCAGCACGCCGCTCTGCTTGGTGAGCAGAACCGCGCGCTCGCGGGTGTTCAGCCTCAGCGTCTCCAGGTCAACAGAGCCAGGGAAGGCGGGCAGCTCGGGCATGGGCGTTACCTTCGCAGTTGGGCGGGCTGATGAGAGAGGACCGTAGCGACCTCGTCGGGCGAGAAGGGGGCCGGGTCCCCGTCGATGGTATGGGCCAGCGCGCAGAGCGCCGAACCGAAGTTGAGCGCGTCGCTCACGTTGTCCGCTTCGAGCCACCTGTGCAAGAAGCCGGCAAAGAAGGCATCGCCGGCGCCAAAGCGGTCGATCTCGGGGAAGGTGAAGTCGCGCCCGCTGTGCAGCGCACCGCCGGCCCATGCCGTCGCGCGCCAGGCGCCCAGACCCGGCGCCGGCTGGCCACGCGTCGTCAGGCAGACGACCTCGACGCCGAACTCGGCAGCGTAGCGCGCCAGAATCGCAGCGTCGTCGCCTTCAAAGCCAAGCAGCTGCGTCGAGAAGTCGCGCGCCGTTACCAGCAGATCCACCTGGGGCAGGATTGCGCGATAGAAGGCGGCTGCGTCCTGCCCTGCCCAGAGCGAGTGGCGGTAGTTGACATCGAAGCAGATGCGCGCCCCGGCCGCGCGCGCTGCCGTTACAAAGGTGGCGGCCGCGGCGCGCGTGCCCTCGGCCAGCGCCGGAAAGATACCGTCCAGATAGGCAAGGCGCGCACCGGCCAGCGCTGCCGCCCAGTCGATGTCGGCGGGCTGCAGCAGTGCGGCGGCGCTGCCCGTACGGTCGTAAATGTGGACAGGCGGCCGCAGCCCGGCGCCGTACTCGAGGAAGATCAGCCCCATGCGCGCGTTTGGGTGCGCCGGCGTGAAGTCCATCTGCACACCGTGGCCTTGCGCCAGCGCGCGCGCCAGCGCGCCCATCTCGGTGGCGGGCAGCGCGCTGAGGAAGCGAGCGCTGTGGCCCAGGCTCACAAAGTTGGCGGCCAGATTGAACTGCGCGCCGCAGACGCGCACCGTGAGCGCGTGCGCCTGGCGCAGCCGCTGGTGTGGCGGCGCCGACAGACAGAGCATCAGTTCGCCCAGCGCCACGAGCTCGGTCATGCGCCGACCACTCCATAGATGGTGCATGGCCCACCGTCACACTGCTCCACCAGCAGCGGGGCGACGATCAGCTGCCGGAGGCCGTCCAGCTCCTGCTCCAGATTCATGTCTTCGACGACGATGAAGCGGCGGCCCTCCCCTTCGAGCAGACGATGGTGCGCCTCAAAGGTGCGCTCCAGGCTGTCGATGCAGGAGAGCGAAGGCACATCCATCCCCAAACCGCGCAGGTGCGGGAAGTTCTCGCGCAGGAAGGCCGCACTCTCGACGCCGAAGCCGGGCGCGCGCGTGCTGTAGCGTGCCGGGTCCTTGCGGCGCACGTCGCCATAGCCAAAGCGGAAGAGCAGGAAATCGGCGTTGCGCCCCTGCTGCACCAGCGGCGCCAGGTCGTCGGGCATCACCACGGCGCAGTCGCCCAGGGGCAGGTTGAGCAGAACGGGCGCGTCGAAGACAAAGTCGGCGGGTGCGAGGTCTGTCACCGTCAACCCCCCGTCTAGCACGTGGCGCGGCACGTCGAGGTGGGTGCCCGTGTGGCTGGTAAGCCGCAGCAGGGTGACGTTGGCGTTGTCTTTGGCGATGGTGAGGAAGGGTTCGCGCTGCAGCGCCGGGATGGCAGGTGGGCTTGGCGCGTCGGTGCGCAGGGCAAAGCCAAGCGAGAGATAGCGGGGCCGAATCTGGCCTGGGTGGGTCATGGCAACCTCCACGGTGCGGCGAGTGGCTTGCGGCGCTGGCCTGGGTTAGGCAAGCGGCTCGCGCGCGTCTTGCTTGAAGTTCGTGATCCACTCGCCGTCCCACAGGCTGGGGAAGGCGTTCTTGACGTAGGGATGGGCCGCGATGACCTCCTCGTCGATGTCGATGCCCAGCCCAGGCGCGTCACTCAGAAAGAACTCGCCATCGCGCAGCGGCTGCCACCCGCAGACCAGCGCGTTGCGCCAGGGGACGTCGAACTCGGCGAAGGCCTCTTGCACCATAAAGTTGGGCGTGCAGGCGTCAAAGTGCAGGGCCGCGGCCAGCGCCACTGGCCCCACCGAACAGTGGGGCGCTACGCGCAGGTCCTGCACGGCGGCGATGGCGGCGATCTTCTTGGCCGTCCATAGACCGCCGCAGTGGGCAATGTCCATCTGCACCACATCGGCGGCGCGCAGCGTGCAAAGGCGCTGAAAATCGGGCAGCGTGTAGAGCCGTTCGCCGGCCGCAATCACCCCGTGCGTCGCGCGCTTGACCTCGGCGAGCAGCTCGATGCTTTCGGGCGCCACAGGTTCTTCAGACCAGGCCGGGTTGTAGCGCTCCAGCCGCCGTATGGTCTCGATCGCCGCCCCCACCGAGAGCCGTCCGTGGTACTCCACCATCAGGCTCACATGCGGCCCCACTGCCTCGCGGATGCGCGCCACCATCTCCTCGGCCAACTCGGCCGTGGCGGCGTCCAGTTCCTTCCAGGCAATGCCGAAGGGGTCGAACTTGAGCGCGCGGTAGCCGCGGCGGACGGCGTCGACGGCCATTTCGGCGTATTCGGCTGGAGTGCGTGCGCCGCCGTACCAGCCGTTGGCATAGGCGGGCAGGCGCGCATGGCAGCGCCCGCCCAGCAGGCGATAAACAGGTTGGCCGCAGGCCTTGCCGATGATGTCCCACAGCGCCAGTTCAATGCCGCTGATGGCCGTAAAGACAGTCGCGCCGCCCTGGTACTGGTCGCGCAGCAGCCCGCCCACCACCGCCTCGATGTCGAAGGGGTCGCGACCAATCACACGGTCAATCACCCACTCGTGCAGCAGGGTCTCGACGGTCTTCTCCTGCCACTCCAGCGATGCCTCACCCACCCCATAGAGGTCAGCGTCGGTCTGCACGCGCACAAAGAGGTAGTTGCGCAGCCCGGCGTTGGCAAGAAATGTCTCAACCTTGCGTATCTTCATGGGCATTCTGTCCCGGCTTCACCCCGGGTCTTGTCCCGGATTCGATCCTGGATTCAGGCCTGGCTGGGTCGTCAGGCAATGTGCAGCCACGCGCGCAGTTCGGCGTCGGTGGGCTCCGGCTCCAGGGGGAGCGCAACGGGCGCGCCGCGCGCCATGGCCAGGTGCGCAGCGCAGTTCAGCTCGAAGGCACTGTAACCGTCTCGCCCGGTGACGACGGGCGCCTCGACGCCGCGAATCACCTGCAGAAAGTTCTCCAGCAGCCCCACAAAGCCGCCGAACTCTTCGTCAAAGAGCAGCGTGTTGGGCAGAACGGGTCGCCAATGCTGCGCCGGCCCCTCCTCACTGTCGTAGAGCGTCAGCTCCAGCTGGTCCTCGACGGCGAGCCAAGCCTTGTCGGCGTAGACCTCTACCCGCTCCCACGGCTTGAAGCTCAGCGCCGTCGAGCTGGTATAGAGCGAACCGACGGCGCCCGAGACAAAGTGCAGGTTGATGACTGCGTTGTCGATCGGGTAGGTGCGCTTGTTGCGCTGGTAGCGGTTGACGCCATAAGCCTGCACCTCGGCAACGGGGCCCATGAGGAAGCCCACCAGGTCGAAGAGGTGAATCGTCCCCTGCTCGAGCAGCCAGACGTAGTCGTAGCCCAGATTGAACTTGCCGGCGAAGAGCGCCGGGTTGCGCACCGGCCCCTCTGCGATCATCTGTCGCGCGCGACGGTAGGGGGGCGAGAAGCGCTTGTTCGCCACGGTCATCAGCGGCACGCCGCGCGCTTCGGCCAAGGCGCAGAGCGCGGCGGCATGTGCCAGCGAGCGCGCAATTGGCTTTTCACCCAGCACAGGGATGCCGCGCTCGAGGCAGAGTGTGATCAGCGTGTGGTGCTGGGCATCGGGCGCGGCTACGATCACGCCGTCGGGCTGCTGCGCATCGAGCATCTGCGCCGCGTCGCCGTAGTGCGGACAGCCATAGAGGGCGGCCACCTTGCGCGCGGTCTCCTCCACCGGGTCACAAAGGGCCGCCAGTTCAACTGGCTCCCAGAGTGTTTTCAGTCGCCAAAGGGCAGGCAGGTGCTTGGATTGCACCACGCCGCCCGCGCCGATGATCGCGATGCGCACGCTGCGCCGGGCAGTGCGCTCCTCGTCGCGGCCAATGCCATAGACGTCGCCCAGCACAAAGGCCTTGTGCGCCGGCGTATGGCCGTACGTGTCAGCGAACATGACCCAACTCCTTGGCCTCTACCGGTTTCCACAACTCCTGCCGCGGCTTGACGCACGGACGCGATTGGCGCAAAGGCACGCAAGCTGGGACGACAGGAGCTGTACAAGAGACAGCGACAGTCGGCGCCTGGTCGATTGCGGTTACAGGCTACACCGGCGTGCTGGGCGCGGCCTGCAGGCGCTGGCGCGCGGCGCGCTGGAGCAGGGCGCGGCTGCCCACCTCAAAGAAAAGGGTGAGCAGGATCACCAGCCCTTTGTAAAAGAGGAAGGAGGCGTCGCGCAGCCCCATCGTGCTCAGCCCATTGTTGAGGATGGCCAGGAAGAGCACGCCGGCGATCGTCTGCCGAATGCTGCCCTCGCCGCCGGCCAGGCTTGTGCCGCCGATGATCACGGCGGCGATCGCATCCAGCTCCAGCCCATAGACGGCGTTTGGCTGCGCCGCACCCATGCGGCTCACCGTCACAATCGACGCCAGCCCCACCAGAAAGCCGCTGAAGGAAAAGATCGCCACCCGATAGAGGCGCACCGGAATGCCGGCCTGGTAGGTGGCCACCGGGTCGCCGCCCAGAGCATAGGTGTAGCGCCCCAGCCGTGTCTTGTTGAGCAGAAACCAGCCCAGGATGTAGACAAGCACGATCAGCACCATGGGCGGTGAGACCAGCCCCAGCCAGCGCTGGTTCATAAAGTCGATAAAGGGGCTGTCGATCATGATCGAGTCTTTGTCCGTCAGCGCCAGCGCCAGCCCACGCGCCCAGATATAGGCGGCCAGCGTCACGATCACCGGGTTGATGTCGAGCCAGGCGATGAGGCTGCCGTTGAAGACGCCGATCAGGATGCAGGTGGCCAGCGCCGTGGCCAGCGTGAGCCAGAGGCTGCCCGTGGCGGTGAAGACCAGCGCCATTACCACGCTGGCCAGCGCGATCACCGAACCCGGCGAGAGGTCGATCATGCGCGCGATGATGGCGAAGGTGACGCCTACGGCGACGATGGCGAGTGTGGCGTTCTGCTCGATGATGTTTTGAAAGTTGGAGAGCGTGAGGAAGTTGTCGTTGACCACGGCGAAGACGCTCACCATGATCACGGTCAGGATGAGTAGACCGTAGGTCTGCATCAGACGGGCCAGCCATGGGCTGCCGCCTCTCCCGCTGCGTGTTGCCGGGCTTGCTGCCATACGCCGCTGCTCCCTCGCCTCGTCTGCCTGCAGGAATCTTCCCTTCAACTGCGCTCGCCCGCCCGGCCGCGGCTCCCTTCCTTGCCCCACGATGAAATCCGCAGATTTCATCACATTCACCGTAACATGCACTGTGTCCTTCAGCTGCGGTCGGTGGCCCGGCCGCGGCTTAGGCGGTCGAGCATGGCGGCGGCCAGGATAATGAATCCCGTGGTGGCCCGCTGGTAGTTGGCCGAAACGCCCATGATCGTCATGAAGTTCAGAACCATGCCCACAATCACGGCGCCGACGATCGTCTTCTCTACCCGCCCCGAACCGCCCGAAAGGCTGGCGCCGCCCAGCACCACCGCCGTGATCGCCTCAAACTCAAGCCCCAACCCAATCCCAGGGCTGATGGCCGAGATGCGCGCCGACATCAGCACGCCGCCAATGCCGGCGCACAAGCCGCTGATGGCGTAGACCAGAATCTTGACCCGCTTGACCGGGACGCCGCAGAGCTGCGCCGCACGCTCGTTGCCGCCGATGGCATAGATGCGCCGCCCAAAGATCGTGCGCCGCATGGCCATCGCCGCAAGAACGTAGAGCACGATCATCAGGAAGGCCGAAACGGGAATGCCCAACCATGCTTGCGTCTTGATATAGGTGAAGAAGGGGTCGCGCACCCAGAGCCATGAGTTGTTAATCCAGAGGATCATTTGGCCCAAACCGCGCACCGTGATCTGCGTCGCCAGCGTAACGATCACGGGGCTGATGTGCGCCTGCTCGATCAGCACACCGTTGAGCGCACCGATCAGCATCGCGGCCAGCAAGCCCACGATCACCGCCGGGATCACCGGCAGCACGCCATTGAAGAGCAGCGAGTTCATTAGCGCGGCGCTGAAGAGCACGATCGAACCCACCGAGAGATCGATGCCGCCCATGAGGATGACGAGCGTCATGCCGATTGCCAGAATGCCGGTGATGGCGATCTGGCGCATGATGTTCTGCAGGTTGGCGGCTGTGGCAAAGTGCGGGGCGAGCGCACTGAAGACGACGACGATCAGCAGCGCAACCCAGACGGTGCCGGTGCTACGCAGCCACTCACCAATTTGCTCCCAGAGCGGGAGGCGCACAGCGCGCTGTTGGGTGATGGCCATGGAAGCCTCTATGCCGCAATCAAAACAGGGTCGGCCGCAGCGGGCGGCGCAGTGGCGGGCGCGCTCCCCTGCAGGGCGGAGAAGAGCGCTTCCTCGCTCGCCTCGCTCTGGGCGAATTCGGCGAAGATGCGCCCCTCGTACATGACGAGGATACGATCCGAAATGCCCATCACCTCGGGCAGCTCGGGCGAGACAACAATGATCCCGCGCCCGGCCTTCGCCAGCTCGCTCAGGTGGCGGTAGATCTCAGCCTTGGCGCCGACGTCGATGCCGCGCGTGGGCTCGATGAAGAGTAGCACCTCCAGATGGCGCAGCAGCCAGCGTGCCAGGATCGACTTCTGCTGGTTGCCGCCGCTCAGCGTGCGAATCTGCACTTCGGGCGAGCGCACGCCAATACCGATTTCGCCAACCATGCGGTCGACGGCGAGGCGCTCCTTGCGCCGCGCGAGCAGGCGCACAACCCCCGAATAGAGAAAGCGCGTCAGCGACGGCAGCGTGATGTTCTCCTTGACGGACATCTCGAGGAAGAGACCTTCCGCCTTGCGATGTTCGGTGAGCAGGCAGATGCCCTGCTCGATCGCGTCTTCGGGCGAGCTGATGCGCACCTGCTTGCCATTGCGGCGGATGACGGCGCTGCCCTGCGGCATGATCCCGTAGATGGTGCGCGCCAATTCGTTCTGCCCCGCCCCCAGCAGCCCGGTGATGCCCAGAATCTCGCCCTTGCGCAGCACAAAGCTCACACTCTGCACACGGTTCGGCACACTGAGCTGCTCCACTGCGAGCATAACCTCAGCGTCGGCCGCGCCCTGCCCCTCGTGGCGCCGGTAGAAGCTCTCCACATGCTGGCCAATCATGCCTTCGGTCAGCGCCTCCTCGGTGGTGGCGGGCGTGATTGTCCGTGTCTCCACTACGTGGCCGTTACGCAGGATGGTGCCGCTGCTGCAGTGAGCCAGAATCTCCTTCATGCGGTGGGTGATGTAGACAATCGCAATGTCCTGCGCCTGCAGCCGCTTGAGGATGACGAAGAGCCGCTCGGCGTCCGACGGCGTGAGGGCGGCGGTCGGCTCGTCCAGAATCAGGATACGGGGGCGCAGCGAGAGCGCCTTGGCAATCTCCACCTGCTGCTGCTGTGCCAGCGGCAGGCTGCCGACCAGTGTATCGGGCGTCAATCCTTCGACGCCGAGCTGCGCCAGCACGGCCGCTGCCTCGTCGTGCATTGCCTGCTCGTCGATGGTGATACGGCCCGGCTCGCGGCCCAGAAAGATGTTGTCTGCCACGCTCAGGTTGGGCAGCAGGCTCAGCTCCTGATAGACGAGCGCTACCCCCTTGCTGCGCGCATCGTGCGGCGAATGGAAGCTGACGGGGAGGCCGTCGATCAGGATCTGGCCGCTGCTGGGCGGGTAGTCGCCGGCCAGAATCTTCATCAGCGTCGACTTGCCGGCGCCGTTCTGCCCCATCAGCGCGTGGATTTCACCGCGCTGCGCGCAAAAGTCCACGTGATCGAGCGCGAGCACGCCCGGAAAACGCTTGGTAATGCCCTTCATTTCAAGAATAGGTGCGCCAGCCGATTTGGGCGGCGCAGGGGCAACGGGCGATGCAGACAATGCGGACGATGCGGACATGGCGTTGTCGGCGTGGAGTGCTAGCCTGCTGGGCGCGTGGGGTTGCGAAGCTGCCGACCGGCGGGGGGCACATGTGCCCCCCGCCGGTCGAACAGTAAGCGGCTACTCGGCCGTGTACTCGGCGATCAGGTCGGGCAGCGACTGCTCAAAGGCGAAGTTCTGGATGTCCTCCTTCTGGTCCTGCGCCAGGCGCAGGATGTCGTCCACGTTGACGTCGTTCACCAGCACACCCTTGATCAGAATCTCCGCTTCGAGCGCCTCGCCCGAAGCGATGCGGAAGGGCACCCACGCTTTCCAGAAGCCCGAGTATTCGGGGGCGTAGAGGAAGGTGGACTTGAGCGTGCCGGCCTTGATCGCCTCCAGCGCAAAGTCGCTGCCGTCCACCGAGGTGAAGAGGATGTCATTGCGGCCCGCGGCCTGCGCGGTTTCCGCCGCCGGCACGGTGAGCCCGTCGCTGTTGCCATAGACGAGGTCCAGCTCAGGGTAGGCCACCAGCCAGTTTTCCATCGCCGCCACGGCCTTTTCAGGCTGCCAGTCGGTCGGCTCGGAGGCAACAACGGTGACGCCGGCCGCTTCGACCTGCTCGCGCCAGCCACCGCTGCGCGCCTCGTTTAGCCCCTGGCCCAGCAGGCCCTGCAGGTTTGCCGCCTGGCAGTCGGGCCAGCAGGGAGCGGCTTGCAGCAGCTCAACCGAGTAATCGCCCACCGAGCGGCCAGTGTACCACTCGTCAAAGCCAAGCACGGTGGCGCAGCCGTCGGTTTGGCTGTGCAGGCAGACGACCGGAATGCCGGCATCCTGGGCCTTCTGCATGGCGGGGCCAAACGCGCTGACGTCGATGAAGTTGACGGCGATGGCATCGACGCCTTCATTGATAAGGTTCTCGAAGGCCTGGATCTGCTTGTTGACGTCGCCTTCGCCGCTCGTCACGCGCAGCTCAAAGCCGTTGCGGCGCGCGGCTTCGTTTGCGCCCTCAACCTCGCCCAGGTGGAAGGGGTGGCTCAAGTCGATCTGCACCAGGCCGATGACCTTCTGGTCGCCGACCGCGGCGGCGCCTTCGCTTTCGGCCGCCGCCGGCTCTGCGCTGCCTGCCGGCACGGGTGCAACGGCGGTGCAGGCTGAAAGCAGCAGCGCCAGCAGCGCCAGCAGAGTCAATCCCATTGAAAGCTTGCTACGAAGCATGTCCATTACCCTTTCTCCTTAGGTGTAGGAAACCACGCGATGCATGGGACGCTTCAAGCGGGGGGGTTAGCGACGCTGCGACAACTGGGGCGCAAGAAAGCCGGACAGAGAACCGGGCCAGGAGAGCAGGCCAGAAGACCGGGACAGAAGCAGTACGATGGGCGTGAACTTGCTTGCGCGCGTGCGAACGAGCGCATCAGGCGACCTGCTGCTCGAGGCGCACGAGGCGCGCCTCGGAGTCGAAGAGATGGTCGAGCATGGCCTGGTAGGCGCTGGGGCCATCCCTGCGCACGATGGCATCCAGAATCTGGGCGTGCGCCTCAAGACCGGCGGCGACGTTGCGGCGGTCGGTGTAGCCGGCCTGGATCACGGTGCGCAGCGCGTCGGTGAGCGGGTTGAGGATGCTGCGCAGGAGCGGGTTACCGCTGGCCGAAGCGACGGCAAGGTGGAACGAGAGGTCGGCCGCTGTCCAGGCGGCGGGCTCGTTGCTGTGGGCGCGCATGGCGGCAAGGGCCTCTTCGATCGCTGCGCGCTCGCTGCTTGTGGCGCGTTTGGCAGCCAGACGGGCCGCCTGCGGCTCGAGGAAGCGGCGCACCTCGTAGAGGTGGGGAACGGTGACGTCGCTGGCGCTGTGGCGAATCAGTCGGTGCAGCGCATCGGTGACGGGCTGGGCCGTTGGCGAGCTGATGAAGGCACCGCTGCCGGTGCGAATGTGGATCAGCCCATGCTCCTTGAGGCGCTTCATCGCCTCGCGGATCACGTTGCGACTGACCTCGTACTGCACGGCGAGTTCGTGCTCGCCGGGGAGCCGCGTGCCGGGCGCAAGCGTGCCGTTAAGGATGGCATGCTCAATGTCGTCGGCAATCTGCTGATAGAGCCGCCGCCGGTCAACGGGCTGAATTGGATGGACGGGAGAGAGGGTCATAGGCAGGGGGCCGAGATTGTATGGCGACGGTTGCCCAACGGTCGTATATGCAAGACGCACTGTTAGGCGGCATGCTTCCCTGTCATGCTGCAGGGTTGCAGAACTGTAGAGTTGTAGTACAGGTTCGCGACTACAATACACCCGACTTGTAGGCGCGTCAATCCCCAGTCTGCCAAAATCCAGGGCGATTCAAAAGTCGCGATTCTGCCCTATTGGGGTGTTCTTTGCACGGTCCCGACTCCCGCCGACCATGTCGCCGGTCGAGCGCGCAACGCAATCGTATGCCGCTTGCACGCTGCGGGTCAGCCCTTGCGAGCGTCGTATAGCGACTTTTGAATCACCCTGGAGTCTGCTATGGGCTGGATTGACAAACGGCCGCTCATGGAAGTATAGCAAGTGGCCCAGTTGATTGAAAACCCAACATCTGTGAGGCTCAGCGACGGGGCGCAACGCGACCCTACTTGCGTTCTTGAAGGTAACGGGGCTACGGTGCGCTGCGGTAGCGGCGCTCAAACCCGAGGACTCCAATACCACGACCAAGAAACTGGAATCGAGGGCAAGCAGCGCTCGATTCCCTATTAGGACGCCGACGCGCTGGATGCACTTGCCGACTGGTTGGCGGTGCGGGGCGAACAACCCGGCCCGCTGTTGGTCCACATCAAGAACTGCGGCCAAATGCAGCAGACCAGGCTTTCCGATCAGGGAATCTGCCACAGGCTGACCCGGCGTGGGTGGGCGCTTTTTCGCCGGCGATTCGCACAACGTGGGGACGAATTTGCCTACCGTGCAGAAGCTCCCGAGCCACTCGGTTGCCAACGCCACGGCCTGCTACGACTGGCGCGGCGAGCGGGCAAAGCAGAGTGCAGTAGCTCACCACCACGTGCCTTATTAGCGCAGGGCTCGTTGACGGAGGATGACGGTAGGAATGCTTGGCCGCCGGCGGCGCAGATGATACGCTGCACATCCACAGCCCCACCCGCGCCGATTGCCGACAGAGACAGAGCAGCCGCAGCCCGATTGAGGCTGCGGCTGCTCTGTCTCTGTGCGGGGCACTCTGGCGGCGTCAGTGCGTGGCTTCTACTCGCGTGCTGAAGCTGTGCTCAATCGTTGCAATGCGGGCTCTGAAGAGATAGACCAGCAGCATGGCAACCAGCATCGGGATCACCATCACCCGCCACATGACGGCATAGCCAAAGCTCTGCGCAATCACGCCGGCAACCACCGGCCCGGTCAGCGTGCCCAGGTCGACGCCGATGAAATTTGTGCTGCTGGCCGCACCGCGCCGTTCGTTGGGCACAGATTTCATGGCCAGCGTCTGCAGCGCCGGCTGGCAGGCGCCAAAGCCAAACGCCGAGATCAGCGCAGCCACCAGGAACATCCACAGCGTGTGCGCACCGCTGATGATGAAGAAGGCCACCACATCGCTGAGCAAGGCAGGGATGAGCACCTTGACCAGGCCGTACCTGTCCGTCAGCCTGCCCACATAGGGCCGGCTGAAGACCATGGTGACGGCCGACACGGTGAAGAAGAGACCAATCCCTGCCGTCACGCCCTGCTCTGCGGCATAGACAATCAAGAACGCATTGACGACGAAGAAGGCCGTCATCAGGCAGAACATCAGCAGCGCAGGCAGCAGGGCTTCCTTGGCAACAATGTTGTGCAGGTTGATTCGGAACTGCTTGGTGCGCTTGAAAGGCAGCTTGATCTGCAGGGCAAACAGCACCGCCAGCAGCATCACGCCGGTGTTGATCAGAAAGGTGGCGCTGAAGCCGAAGAGGCCCGAGAGCCACAACCCAACCGTTGGCCCGATCGCCTGCGAGACCACCTGGGCCAGCGAGTAGTAGCCCATACCGGCGCCGTACCTCTCCTTGGGCAGCACTGCCGCCACCATGGCCAGGAAGCAGACATTGCCAAAGGCCTGTCCGGCGCCCTGCACCAGGCGGAATGCCATCAGTGTCCGCACGCTGCTTGCCATGCTGAAGCCAAGGAACGCGGTAGCCAGCAGCAGCATGGCGCCGATGACAAGATACTTGCGATTGTAGGTGTCCATCGCCGGGCCGGCCACAATCTTGAAGAGCAGCGCCGTAATGGCAAATGTGCTCATCAGCACGCCGATGGCGCTTGCCGAGGCGCCCAGCGACTTGGCATAGACCGACAGGAGCGAATTGCTCATCATCTGGCCCAGGTTCATTGCCATATTGGCAACAAAGATGATGATGAATGTTCGGCTCCAGATTCTGGTTGATTCTCCCTGGCGCTCCGCCACGGTAGCCATGACTGCACTCATAAGACCTTCTCCACATCTATCGTCTGGTAGGGCGCCGGTGGCGCGTCTTCCCAGCACAGCGGGGATTGCCATGGAAGCAGACTCCGCCGTCTCTCTGTCTCTGTCAGCCACTTGCTGAAGAGAGCGCAACGCGTCCGCCAACCGCACCCGCCGTGCCGGAACTCCGTATCACGACGCGATCGCGCTGGTTCGGGCTACAGGCCGTTCAGTTCTCTTGCGCGACAGCAAGAGACGTAGTGACCGGGCAGAAGCTGCTCGAGCTGCTGCGGCGCATGGCACGCTGCCTGGGCAAACATGCAGCGCGCCGCAAAGCGGCAGCCGGGCTTGGGGTTGATGGGCGAAGTCAGTTCGCCCTTGAGGACGATACGCTTCTGTTGGCTGCGGCTCTTGATCGAGGGGATGGCAGAGAGCAGCGCCTTCGTATACGGATGGAGCGGCATCCTGAAGAGCTCTTTGGTTGGGCTCGTCTCGACCAGCTGCCCCAGGTACATGACCGAGATGTTGGTGGAGATGTGGCGCACGACCGCCATGTTGTGCGTCACAAAGAGGTAGGTGAGCCCGTTCTTGTCCTGCAGGTCCATCAACAGGTTCAGGATCTGGGCTTGAATCGAGACGTCAAGCGCCGACACCGGCTCGTCGCACACCACGAACTTGGGGTTGAGCGCCAGCGCGCGCCCGATCACCACCCGCTGCCGCCGGCCGCCGTCCAGCTCGTGCGCATACGACGAGCGGATACGTGCATCAATGCCGACCATGCGCATCAACTTTTCAACCTGCTCCTCGATCTCCGGCTTTGAATAGCGCCTGGAGAGATAGAGCGGCTCGCGCAGGGTCTGCTCCACCGTCATGCGCGGGTTCAGCGACGAGTAGGGGTCCTGGAAGATGATCTGCGCCTTTTCGTGCAGCTTGCGAAGTTCCTTCTTGCCATGCTTCTGCGTTATCTCCTCGCCGTCGAAGACAATGCTGCCGTCGGTGCTCTCCAGCAGCCGGATCAGCGTGCGCCCCAGCGTCGACTTGCCGCAGCCCGATTCGCCAACCACGCCCATCGTCTCGCCTGCAGCAATCGACATGGTGATGTCATCCACTGCGTGCAAGTCGCCGCGGCCGGTGTGAAAGTACTTCTTCAAGTTCCTGACTTCGACCAGATTCGCCATTTTGAAGACCCCCACCCTACAACAGAGCCATGCCCACGGCCGCAGTTGCGGGCATGAGTGCAGCCACGTCCACCGCCAAAGCCATTACCCCATCTGCGGATGCAGCCATGGCTTCATGCATCGGCTTCACAACGCTCCGGTTGCCACAGCTGCAGAAGTGGCTCTCGCCAACTTGCATCATTGGGTATTTCGTACGCGTGCACGCTTCGGTTGCATGCGGGCAGCGCGGGCTGAAGCAGCAGCCCTGCGGCAGGTTCGAGGGGTCCGGCGGCATGCCTTCGATGTTTGCGAGCCGCCGGTTGTCCACCTCAAGATCAGGGATGGCACTAAACAGGCCAACCGTATAGGGGTGCGTCGGACGGTCCATGATCTCGTCCTTGCTGCCGCGCTCCACAATCTCGCCGGCATAGATCACCGCCACTTCATCTGCCGCCTGCGCGACAATGCCCAGATCGTGCGTAACGAGGAGCATGGCCGTGTTGTACTTCTGCCGCAAGTCGTAGATCAGCTCGAGGATCTGCGCCTGAATCGTCACATCGAGCGCAGTGGTTGGCTCGTCGGCGAGCAGAAGCTCAGGCGTGCAGGCCAGCGCCATCGCAATCACCACGCGCTGCTTCATGCCGCCCGAGAACTGGTGCGGGTATTCGTCGTAACGTTCGGCCGTAATGCCCACCAGCTCGAGCATCTCGCCGGCGCGTGCGCGTGCCTCGGTCTTCGTTACGTCGTTGTGACTCTTGATGACCTCTGCAATCTGGTCTCCCACGCGCATTGTGGGGTTGAGCGCCGTCATCGGGTCCTGGAAGACCATGGAGACCCTGGCGCCGCGCACCTTGCGCATCTCCGTTTCCGGCAGCTGCAGCAGGTCTGCACCTTCCAGCCGAATGCTGCCCGACTGAATCCTGGCGGCGCGGTCGGGCAGGATGCGCAGGATCGCCTTGGCGATCGTGGTCTTGCCTGCGCCCGTCTCGCCGACCAGGGCGAGTGTTTGCCCGCGTTCCAGGCGCAGCGACACCCCATTGATGGCGTGAATCACCTCGCCCGCCGAGGTGTACTGCACCACCAGGTTCTCTACCTGCAGGAATGGTTCGTGATTGTCTGTCATGAAGGTTCGCCGTCCTGCTCAGTCCTTCAACTTGGGATCAAGCGCATCGCGCAGCGCGTCGCCGAACATGTTCAGCCCCAACACGGTGATGGCGATGAACAGGCCGGGAAAGATCAGGAGGTACGGATAGGCCCGGATGTAGCCCTTGGCCGCGCTCAGCATCGCGCCCCATTCGGGGGAGGGGGGCTGAATTCCCAACCCGATATAGCTGAGCGACGCCGTAATCAGCACCGTTGTGGCCACGTTCATCGTCGTCAGCACCAGCAGCGGCGAAAAGCTATTGGGGAGCACATAGCGAACAATCTGCCGGAAAGAGCCGGCGCCGATCGTGTTGGCGGCTTCCATGTAGTCCAGGTCGCGCACCGTCATCACCTGGGCCCGCAGCGTGCGTGCATAGCCGGGAATCTGCGTGATGGCCAGCGCCATGATGGTCTTGTCGAAGCCGGCGCCCAGCACCGCCGCAATGCAGATCGTCATCAGGATGCCCGGGATAGACTGGAAGATGTCGAGGAAGCGCATCGTGACGTTGTCGATCTGCCCGCCGTAGAAGCCCGCAACGGCGCCGATGACAATCCCGAAGAGCAGACCGCTGAGGGTGGCAATCAGGCCCACCGAGAGCGAATAGCGCCCTCCGTAAATGATGCGGCTGAAGACGTCGCGACCCAGTTCATCCGTCCCAAACCAGTGCGCCGCCGACGGTGTTTGGAAGCGTGCAGCCATGTTGATCTCGGCATAGCCGTAGCGGGTGACGTAGGGCGCAAACACAGCCAGCAGGGCAAGCGCCAGAAAGATGCCAAGGCCGATCATCGCCGAGCGGTTGCGGCGCAGGCGAGCCATGACGGCGCCGAATTCGCTTTGCCGCTTCTTGTGTGGTGCCGCGTGTCCCTTCGTGGCCACCGGCTGCGCGGCTGCCAGTGAGTTAGGCATGGGCCACCTTCTTCCTCTTCTTGCTGTCGTGGCCTACGTACTGCGCCTTGATGCGCGGGTCGACGTACGCATAGACCAGGTCGATCAGCACCATAATCAGCGAGAAGACCACGGCCAGCAGGATCACCGAGCCTTGAACCACCGGATAGTCGCGATTGTTGACCGCATTGATCATGTAGGAACCGATGCCGGGAATTGAGAAGACACTCTCAATAATCACCGAGCCGCCAAAGACGTGGGCCAGCCGCGTGCCGGCAATCGTAATGATCGGGATCAGCGCGTTGGGCAGTGCATGCTTGTAGATCACCTCGCGCTCGGAGACGCCCTTGGAGCGTGCGGTGGTGATGTAGTCCGAGCGAATCACCTCGAGCATGCTCGAGCGCGCCTGGCGTGCAATGCCTGCCATGCCGCCCAACGTCAGCGCAATGCTGGGCAGGATGTAGCCCGTCCAGTGCGTGACGCCAAAGGAGGGCAGCCAGCCAAGGTGCAGCGAAAAGACGAGCACCAACATCAGCGCAAGCCAGAATTCGGGCACCGAGATGCCGGCCAGCGCCACCAGCATACAGAGCCGATCTGCCCAGCCGTTCTGGTTCACCGCCGCCGTAACCCCCAGCGGGATGCCGATCAGCAGCGAGAGAATCATCGCCACCATGCCGAAGATCATGGTTCTGGGCAGGCGCTGGAGCAGTTCGGTGGTAATGACGCCGCCAGTTACATACGAGCGGCCGAAGTCACCGTGGAGGAAGACATCCTCCATATAGATGAGGAGGCGGACGACAAAGGGCTCGTTCAGCCCCAGCTCCTCTCGCTTCTGCGCCAGCTCCTCGGCCGAAGCGCCTGGCCCCAGAATCATCACCGCCGGGTCCCCGGGGACGAAGTACATGATCGCAAACACGAGCACGCACACGCCCACAATGACGGGGATCAGCCACAGCAATCGCATGCGGATGTATCGCCACATAATCGGCACCTCAGACGAAAGAATGACACCCCTTGCTACGCCGGACAGTGCACCGCGGCCTGCGGGGGCTCCGCTGGGGAAACGAAGCCCCCGCAGCCGTGTTACGGCCTTGCTACTGATTCCACACGTAGGTGCTGCCCGCCGGGAAGATGAAACCCGAGCGGTGGAACATCATGTCGGTCACAAACCCGTCGGAGACCGCGAAGGCCTCCTGGTTGAAGAGGCCGCGTGCGTAGGCCATCTCCTTCATGTACTGGTGGAAAGCATCGACGGTCTCGGGGCTGTAGGTGGCCACGTTGATGGCCGCCTCGAGCAGTTCCGTGTACTTGGGGTCGCTGATGAAGTCAATGTTGCCGGCCGTATTCGGGTACTTGAAGAACTGGTCGCGCCACTTGGTCACGATGGGGCCGCTCCAGGCCGTCTGGTCCAGCAGAATGTCCCACTGGGTGGGGTCATTCTTGGCCGTGTTGAACATGGCATCTTCGAGCGTGTCGATCTCGGCGTTGATGCCAACCGCCTGCAGGTAGGCCTGGATGATCTGGGCCTCGAGCGTATGCAGCGGGCGGGTGTTGGTCAGAATCCTCAGCGTCTCGCCGCCGTAGTTGGCCTGCTCGAGGTAGGACTTGGCCGTCTCTTCGCTGTAGGGGAAGTACTCCTCGCTTTCCCACTGCGTCTGGTAGTCCACAATCGTCGAATTGCCGAAGGTCATGGCGGCGATGCCGTTGCCGTCGAGCGCGCCTTCAATCAGCGCATCCACGTCAATGGCGTGCATGATCGCCTGGCGCAGATTGACGTTGTTGAAGAGGATGCTCTGGTCGCTGGCGTTCAGATAGAGGACCTGCGAGAGGGCGTCAACGTACTGCTTGACCTCAAAGCCTTCAGCGCTGGAGCCACCGGGCATGAAGTTCACTGCTTCGAGCGGGTTGAGGCTGCCGACCATGTCGATCGAGCCGTTTTGCAGCGCAATGGCAACCTGGGTTGGATCAGGGATGACGAAGAACTCCATGATGTCGACGTTGCCGACGGCATAGGGGCTGCTCAGTTCGGGGGTCTGCCAGTAGTCGGCGCGCTTCTCAAAGGTCAGCGAGGTGCCAACCTCCCAGTCGGTCAGCTCATACATGCCGGTGAAGACCGGCTCGGTGCCAAAGTTGCCGGCTGCATCCTCATACGCCTTCTGCGAGTAGACCTGCATCACCTGCATCACCTGCTCGAAGACACCCTTCGAGGTGCTGTTCAGCTTGATCGTGATGCCGTAGTCCCCATCCTTTTCAACGCTGTCGTAGAACGAGGTGGCGTTGAAGGCGTTCTCTTTCGCACGCATGAAGCTGAAGACCACGTCATCGGCCGTGAGGTGGTTGCCCGCACTGTCCGTGACATAGTCATACATCTCGACATGATACGTCAGCCCATCTTCCTCTACCGACCAATCCTTGGCGATGAGCGGAATCAGATTGCCCTGCGCGTCGCGCTCGAAGAGCGACTCGCGGAAGCTGTAGGCAGTCGCTTCCAGGCCCATGGGGCTGCCGAACACGGCCGGGTCATAGGTGCCCGGGTCCTGGTCAATCGCCACGCGGATGAAGGTCTTGCCGTCGGCGTTGGTGCGCGCCGCAATGTCAATGGGGGCTGCGGCGGAGGCTGCGGCGGTCGCGGCGTCGGCCGTGGTTGCCGGGGCGGATGTGGTGGGAGCGGGGCCGCAGGCGGCGATCAGCGCCACACATGCGAGCACGGCAGCGCCCTGCAAAAGGATACGGCGGTTCATACGTTGCATTCGAACTGCTCCTTGTGGGTTGGGGAGTCGTGGAACTCGGGATCCTGCAAACAGTCTTTGGGGTCCGACCTGTTTGGTTCGTCGGGTGCGCTGGAACGATCGCGTCTCCTCTCTTGTCGGTCTGGTCTCGACAGTGCGCCTGCAGCAAGCAATTGCCAGGGCTTGCTCAGCCCGTGATCAAGCCGCCATTGACATCAATGGTGGTGCCGGTGACAAACGACGATTCTTCGCTAGCCAGGAAGAGAAACGCGGAGACCACATCGTCGGGCACGCCAAGCCGCCCCATGGGCGTGCGGGCCAGCAGCGACGCCCGCTGCTCCGGCGCCAGCACGTCGTACTCGGGCACGTCCTGTTCGATGGGACCGACCGCGACGCAGTTGACGGTGATGCCCTTGGGCCCCAGCTCGCGCGCCATCGCCGCCGTCAGGGCGATGATGCCGCCGCGCGCCGCGGCAAAGGCCGGGGTGAAGTCGTAGCCGCCGTTCCGCCCTTCGCACGTCGTCAGGTTGATAACGCGCGGCGCCTTGCTCTGCAGCAAATAGGGCATGGCGAGCTTGGTGTTGAAGAAGGCGCCTTCCAGACATTCCATGGAGTGGTGCCAGAACTCCTTGTCGGTCTCTTCCATGTTCTTGCGCTCGTGGCCCATCGAGCCGTTGACCACAACATCGATGCTGCCGAAGCGCTCGTAAATCCAGCGCAGCACGTCTTCCTGTGTGACGCCTTCGGCATAGCTGCCCTGGTTCTTGGGCGCCTCGGGGTTCTGCGCAAAGCCGATCACGCGCTCCTTGCACTCCTCGCCCAGGGCCGCGACTGCGCCCTGCGCCTTGGCGTGCGTACCGCTCATGATGCCCACGTTCATGCCGCAGCGAATGACGCCACGGATGATGGCCAGGCCGTTGTTGCCGGCACCGCCGGTGATGATCATGGTCCTGCCTGCAAGTGTCAGCATACGAAGCTCCTCAGTTCTTTCCCGTCTCTCTCAGTCAGCATCCATCGGCTGATCATGGTATTCCGCATAAAGATCGGGCAGGAACGTGTTCAGGTGCTCCCACTCAACCAGGGTATGGATCACAACCTTCTTCAAGTACTCCTCGCTGCAGAAGGTGCGCTCGTCGCGCACCAGCTTGCCGTTTACCGGCCGCCAGCCAATCCATTCGCGGCTGCGCGTCTCCATGCCGCCGAACGGGCACGGGCGCGTAATGCTGAGGCAAAGGTGCGTGCCCGGTTCGTCGAAGGTCTCGTAGGAGCCCTTGCCGTTGAACACGCAGCCGGCGGCCTTCAACTCATCCAGGCACTCCTGCGCATAGCCGAAGTCCTTGACGTCAAACGAGTGGCGGATTGTGTTGTACTGCCGGTCGCCCTGGCCCAGGTCCAGGCTCTCGGTGGTGAAGACGCCGTCCGAGCCGTCCACCCAGTTCACGTAGTAGTGGTCGTGGTGGTCGGCCGGATTCCAGATCTTGTAGCGCAGGTTGCCGTGGCCATGCACCATGCTCTTCGAGTAGAGGTTGCGCCAGTGCCGATACCACTTCTCCATCTCGTAGGGGATGTGGGGCGGCAGCACGCGGTAGGTGGCCACGTAGCCCGAGCCGTCGGCGAACATGCAGTACCCCAACTCGACCTTGTCGTAGCCGCTGGGCTTGAGCAGATCAAGGAAGTTCTGCGGCTGAATGGCCTCCGCCGGGTCGATCGGGTTCAGATCATTGATGACCTGCATCTCAATCGGGCTCGGATAGTGGAGCGGATAGTTGTAGTAATACTTGGCCAGCGGCATCTTCTCTTCTTCGGGATACAGCTTGCGCTTGGTGGTGATCATCATTTCTGGCTCTCCGGCAGTCGGCATAGGGTGTTTGCTCGCATCATTCTTAACATGCGCAGGATCGCCAATCAATTCTTTTTTCCCGGCCATACTTTCCGAAAGCGAAAGAATGGCTCCTCATTCCTGTTGGGCCAAGACAAGCACCACGCCCGCCGGAATGGCGGGCGTGGTCTGTTGTTAGGGGGAAAGCGGTGGGCGAACTCCCGTCCCTGCGCTGCGTTCGCCTTACCGATGGCCCACTCTTTCCAGCCGGGAAAGAATGGCCGCACAAAAAGAATTGAACGCGCCTCCCCCGTGTGATACAACCAGGACTGGCAACGAGTGATGGAGGCAAGATGAAACGCACACTACAGGGAGTGGAAAACGGGCGCAGCATGGCGGCTGCGCGGGCTCCGTCCGCCGCAGCCCAGGAACAGCCCATCCAGCAGACATTCGTCCGCCTGGGGCGCGACGTTTCGGGCCTGCTCTACGAACCGACCCTGCCCGCCTGGAAGAGCCAGATTGCAGTCCTCGTGATGCACTCCGACGCCGATTACCTCACCTTTTCGATGGGCGGCGAGATGGCAAAGCGTGGCTATCGCGTGCTCTGCGCCAACGTGAGCGACAAGAACAACAGCCTGGACAGGAAGATCCTCGATGCGCGGCTTGCAGTCGATTCGCTGCGCGCAAACCCGGGCATCCGCAAGGTTGTGCTGATGGGGCACAGCGGAGGCGGCACGCTGATGTCGGCGTATCAGAGCCTTGCCGAAAACGGCGTCGAGGTCTTTCAGGGGCCGGAGAAACTTGTGCGCTGTCCCGACAGCCTCGCGAACCTGCCGCCGGCCGACGGTGTAATGCTGCTCGACTCGAACTGGGGCATCGCCGCCATGATGCTCTTCAGCCTGGACCCGGCAGTGATGCGCGAGAGCGGTGGACAGCCCCTGAATGCGGAGTTGAACCTCTTTGACCCGCGCAACGGCTTCGGCCCAGAAGGGTCAAGCTTCAGCGAGGAGTTCACTCACAAGTTCCTCGGGGCGCAGGGAGAGAGGAACGCGCGCTTGATCGCGCGTGCGCTGGAGAGGCTGCGGGTGATTGAGCGCGGGCAAGGGGATTACTGCGACGACGAGCCGTTCATCGTGCCCGGCGCCGAACAGGGGTTTCTGAACAACAAACTCTTCGCGCAGGACATCCGCCTGATGGCGCATACACGCAAGGCGTGGCCGCTGCTGCACGCCGACGGCTCGATCTCGATCGAAGTTGTGCATTCCGTGCGGCGGCCCGAGAACAGGGAATCGCTGACCGGCTCCTACGCGCGCGGCGCGCTGATCACCACCGTGCGCAACTTCCTCAACTCGTACGCCGTGCGCACCACCGGCGAGTACGGCTACAACGCCGACACCGTGCAGGGCATAGACTGGGCTTCCAGCTACAACTGCCCGCCCGGCAATATTACGGGAGTCTCGGCGCCCCTGCTGGTGATGGGCATGACGGGCAACTGGGAGTACCTGGCATCCGAGACGATCTACGAGAACGCCGGCAGCGGCGACAAGATGCTCGTCTTCGTCGAAGGCGCCAGCCACCGCTTTACCACGGAGAAGCAGTGCGAGAAGTACCCTGGTCAGTTCGGGGATACACAGAAGACAACCTACGACTACGTGGACAAGTGGCTCAGCCAGAAGGGGCGCTTCCTGGAGTAGAGACAACCGGACCCATGGCGCCGCTGCATGGGCGCGATATGCCGGCGACTCTATTGCCGCTCGCGTGCCTGGATGTACTGGAGAAAGTCCGTCGCGGCCGCCGTTGCCTCGTGGTTCTTCAAATACAGAACGTAGATGTAGAAGGGCACATGCGGGTAGATGTCCACAATCGCAATGCTGGCATTTGCCGATGTCGGTACGTGCATGCGGCTCATCACAGCAATACCCTTCCCCTGGTTGACCAGCTTGACCATGGTGGATGTGAATGTCACCGTCATGGTGACGTGTGGCTTGAACCCGGCCGCCAGACAGAGCTCGCGCAGTTTGCGCGTGACCATTGAGGATTTGCCGGGCGCCTCGCCGTGCATGATGAAATCCTCATTGCGCAGATGCTCAATCGTCACATGGTCCTGTGCCGCCAGCGGATGATCCAGCGGCAGAACCGCCACCAGGCGATCGACCGTGTAGAGCAGATGCCGGATGTCGCTCTCGGTATGGCCGTCATCCACGTCAAAGACGAAGTCGCAGCGATTCGAGTGCAGAAGTTCCTTGGGCTCGTTGCTCTCCACCATATTCAGCGAGATGTGGGAGTGGCGCTGCGAAAAATCCGACAGCATCTCGATAATGCCGTACTGCCCAAGCATGGCCAGGAACCCAATCGAGAGCCGGTTGACGTCGCTGCGCTGAATGTCGTTGAGGGCGATCGTGGATTCATCACACAGTTGCACGATCTGCCGTGCGTAATCGAGGAAGGCAACGCCATACTTGGTCAAGCCAACACTGCGCGTGGTGCGGTCGAAGAGCGGCACCCCCAGCTCTTCCTCCATCTTCATGATGTGCTTCGAGAGCGACGATGCCGAGATGTACATCTCCTCGGCCGTCTCTTGAAAGCTGCATGTTTCAGCAAGGGCAACAAACTCGCGCAGGTACTGAGTGTCCATACACCTTGCCTGTAGGAAGCCTGTAGGAATGTGAAACGCTTTGGCAACGGACTTCGGACCGCCTCTGCTGGTCAGATTGAACCAGCAAGAGGATATGGATGTCAATCTTCCCTGTCGCAAGACCCATCTGGATCGCCGACTGCGCAAGCAGTACGTCGGGGATCGGGAGAACCGCAATGCTGGCCTATACCCTACCCAAACTGAGCCCCGAAGAGCAGCGCCTGCCGCTGGCAAAGTACTACGAGAACTATCCCCTGTACTGCCCACCGCCGCTGCAGCAGATGCTGCTCGACGCCGGCCCCATGAACCTCTCCGACGCGATTCCGGCCGCACAGTGGCTCGATGCCCTGCAGCCTTCGGGCTACCGCAAGGTTGTCTACGGCTACTGCATGATGCCGGATGGCTCAGGCTTCTACGCCGAGTACTTCGTGACACCCCCCACCATGACGCCGGAGATGCGCCGGTGGTATGGGCGCTGGATCAACTTTCGCTCGCAGGGTATGGTGGAAGGGCAGGGGAATCTGCGTTACAAGCTCTGGTGCCCCGTTGATCACTGGGATCACAAGTATGTGAACGGCGTGGATGACAAGAATGGGATCTGGTCCTGCGAGACGCTCGATCTTGGGCAGAGCAAACAGGGCATCGGCGCAATCTCACACCCAATCAACTTGCGCGACTTTGGGCTGACAGCCGCTCGCGAGGAGGAGCTGCTCGCCGCAGGCTGCCGGGTTTCGGCGGCATGGGAGGAGTTCGAAGGGCCCGGCCATCACCTTGTTCTGCGCCTCAGCCGCCCGTGCCCATTTGGCGGCATCGAGAGCATGAATTTCGAGTGGATTGGCTATTGGGCCAAGGATGGCCAGCTGCTCCGGGATGAGGAGACCCCGGTCGACGAGACCTACCTGAAGAATGTCCTCACGCACAACACCGTGGAGCATCTGCACCTGCCCCAATTCCTGCCCGCCCTCTACGCCGAGTACCATGACAAGCCAATCGACGCAGATTGAGTGCCGGATCGGGATGTTCGTGCGCACCTTGCGCTCGCGCCTGGCGAGCGCCATGACTGAACCTGTCGTTACCTGTCGTTAGGAGAGAAGATGATTCGTATTGCGACTGTTGAGACCGAAAAGGCCGAACGCTTGATGAAGGCGTTGTGCAACCACTTTGCGCGCAAGACCACGGCCTCGTATGAAGGAAACCAGGGCCACATTGAGTTTCGGGATGGGAAATGCGACCTGACCGCAACCGCCGGCACGCTCACGCTGCGGCTTGAGGCAGAGAGCCCCGAAAGCATGGCCCGTATCGAACGTGTGGCCATTGACCACCTGCTGCGCTTTGCTGCCGAGGACAATCTGCAGGTCACCTGGCAGGCGAACTTCTAACAGAGGGGGCCGCTGGCTCCCGTTCTTCGTTGCGCAAGTCGCTGTGCGGGCAGCCATCAAAGGAGCGGCGCCCCTGGCGCGGCCGGCGAAGGTGCGCTCTGCCCTGAATACGCTGCCATAACGACGAACTGAGCAACTGGCCCAAACGGAAGAGTTGAACGCGCCTGGCGCGTTCAACTCTTCTTCTTGTCCGCAATCTCTGCTGCGGCCGCCATACCCCGTCCAGCCGGGCCGGCGCCGGGGGCAATGGGGAGCGAGGGTGGATTGGTGAACGAGCGCCTGCTACAATAGGATCTACACCCTGTGTGCGACTGCCGGCAAATGCGTTGCGCTGTGCGCAACAGAGCAGTAATCCGCAATAACTAATACAACGTAGTGAAGCGATGGGGTTGGGCTGGATCATTCTGGCGAGCAAGCTCGGTGCGCAGAGCGGTCAGCAGTTGCTCCTGGCAGGCAAAGAGGTGATTGGCGCAGGCTTGTTTGAGATGACGCCAG